>HotLOscill_hetero_coDRAFT_1000039_pt1 | contig 132856 bp, 117 predicted proteins | sample HotLakmetagenome_2_FD_10650 | JGI IMG/M metagenome (IMG submission 10650)
AGCCGCACTTGTGAGGCCTGAAACATGACCGCACCCGATCACGCGCTCAGACAGGCAAAAAAATCCTTGCATCAAAGGGGGCATCCAAACATGCGCTGCGGCCAAGGCGCTGCTGGCGAAGAAGGGCGCGGAATTCGAGGAGATCGACATCGAAGCCGTACCCGGCGCCCGCGCGCAGATGCTGGAGCGCGCCGCCGGACGCACCTCCGTGCCGCAGATTTTCATCGGGGATACCCATGTCGGCGGTTACGACGAGATGGCCGGGCTCGAGCGCCAGGGCCGCCTCGACACCTTGCTCGCCGGGGGCGTGTGAGCCATGGCCGGGACGCGCGTCGCCTGTGTCCAGATGCGCTCCGGGCGCGATCCCGCGACGAACCGCGACGATGCCGTGCGCCTCGTTAGCGAGGCGGCGGATGCGGGGGCGGTCTTCGTGCAGACGCCGGAAATGACCTCCCTCGTCGAGCGTGAGCGCAACCGGCTGTTCGAAAACATCCATCGCCAGGAGGACGACATTGCGCTGGCTGCCCTGCGCGAGACGGCGCGGGCGCACGGCATCACGCTGCAGATCGGTTCGCTCGCCGTGCGCGACGGTGACAAGGTGGCCAACCGCGCCTTCCTGATCGATCCGCAGGGCGAGATCGCGGCGCAATACGACAAGATCCACCTCTTCGACGTGGATCTGCCCAATGGCGAGACCTGGCGCGAATCGCGCACCTATCAGGGCGGCGAGCGGGCCGTGCTCGCACGCACCGCCATCGGCCGGCTCGGCCTGTCGATCTGCTACGATATTCGCTTCCCCTATCTCTACCGCGCCTACGCGCAGGCGGGCGCCGAGATCATCGGGGCGCCCGCCTGCTTCACGCGCCAGACCGGCGAGGCGCACTGGCACGTGCTCAACCGCGCCCGCGCCATCGAGACCGGCTGTTTCATGATTTCCGCCGCGCAGGGCGGCCTGCACGAGGATGGCCGCGAATCCTACGGCCATTCGCTGATCATCGACCCCTGGGGCCGCATCCTCGCCGAGGGCGGGACGGAACCGGGCGTGATCATGGCCGAGATCGATCTCGACGATGTCACCCTTGCGCGCGGACGCGTTCCCAGCCTGCGGCATGACCGGGATGTGGGGATGCAGGTCTTGTGAGCGATTGCCGGGGAGGGTGCCGCGAATTTCACCATCCTCGCCACTTTCCACGGGTGAAGCCCTGCCGCTAAGCTGAGCAAGTCATCACCCGGGGGATTCCCATGGCCGCTTATGACCTCGCCATCCGCAACGGCACGGTCGCGACCGCGTCGGACGTGTTCAAGGCCGATATCGGCATTCGCGACGGCAAGATCGCGGCAATCGCCGATGTGATCAGTGATGCCGCCGAGGAGATCGACGCGACCGGGCTGCTGGTTCTGCCCGGCGGTATCGACAGCCATGTCCATATCGCCCAGAAACAGGGGGAGGGGATCGTCATGGCCGACGATTTCGCCTCCGCCACGGCTTCTGCGGCGGCGGGCGGGAATACCATGGTCATGCCCTTCGCGCTGCAGGAGCGCGGCACCAGCCTGCGGGCCTGTGTCGAGGAATACCGCAAGCTGGCGGAGGGAAACTGCGTCATCGACACGGCCTTCCACCTGATCATTTCCGATCCGACGCCGGAAGTGCTCGGCCAGGAACTGCCTGCACTTCTGAAGGACGGCTACACCTCCTTCAAGGTCTTCATGACCTATGACGATCTTGTCCTCAACGACCGCCAGCTGCTCGACGTGTTCGACGTCGCCCGCCGTGAGGGCGCGCTCGTCATGGTGCATGCGGAGGGCTATGACGCGATCCGCTACATGACCGAGAAGCTGGAGCGGGCCGGCGACACGGCGCCGTATTACCACGCCGCGTCGCGTCCCGAACTCGTGGAGCGCGAGGCGGCGCATCGCGCCATCAGCCATGCGGAACTCGTCGATGTGCCGCTGATGATCGTCCATGTCTCGGGGCGCGAGGCGATGGAGCAGATCCGCTGGGCGCAGCAGCGCGGGCTCAAGGTCTATGGCGAGACCTGCCCGCAATATATCTCGCTGACGGCCGAAGACCTCCAGGCGGCGCAGGGCGGCGATGCGATGAGCGGCGCCAAATACGTTTGCTCACCGCCTCCGCGCGATCATGAGAGTTGGGATGCGATCTGGGAGGGTATCCGCACCGGCGTGTTCCAGACCTTCTCCTCCGATCATTGCCCGTTTCGCTACGACAGCACCGAGGGCAAGCTCAATCCGAAGGGGCGCACGTCGTTCCGCTGGGTGCCCAACGGCATTCCCGGTGTCGAGACGCGGCTGCCGATCCTGTTTTCCGAGGGGGTCTCGAAGGGCCGTATCAGCCTGCAGCGTTTCGTCGAACTCAGCGCCACCAACCATGCCAGGATCTACGGGCTCTATCCGGGCAAGGGGGCGATCGCGGTGGGTTTCGACGCCGATATCGCCCTGTGGGACCCGGTGCGCAAGGAGACGATCCGGCAGGAGATCCTGCATCACGGCGCGGATTACACGCCGTGGGAGGGTTTCGAGGTCACCGGCTGGCCGGTCATGACCATCGCCCGCGGCGACGTCGTTGCCCGCGACGGCACTGTTACCGGCCAGCCGGGGCGGGGGCAGATCCTTGAGCGCGGCCTGTCGGAATTTGCCCGGCCCTGAGGGCCATGCGCTGCTGCACATCTGCAAGTCTTAAGCAAGAATAAAGGATTTATGGTGCGCTATAGGGCTCAATGCGCAGTTCCAGTATGATTCGAAGAGGCGTGGTGGCAGCGACATGAGCGATTCGAAAGCCCTCACTCCGGTCGCCGAGGCCGATTACGACGCCATCGAAAGTGCCGTGATGGAGACCCAGCGCGGGCGCTGGTTCCTGAAGGAATATGCGCGCCGCAACCGCGCCGCCGACACGCAGATGCTGCTCGGCGCGATCGCGCGCCTCGAAGGCATGATGGTGCAGAACCGCGAAGCGCAGGAGAAGGATCGCCTGCGCATGGATCTGCTCGAAATGTCGCGCGCCATTTCGCGCACCAAGCACGAGATCAGCACATTGCGGCCCCAGGGCGCGCAGCCCAACGAGCTCGGCGTGGCCTCCGAAGCGCTGGACGCGATCGTGCGCACCACGGAACGCGCCACCTCCGACATTCTCGAAGCCGCCGAGCAGATCCAGGAAGCCGCCTGGACATTGCGCGAGGAAGGCGCCAGCGAGGCGATGTGCGACGAGCTCGACCGCCGCGCCACGGATATCTACACCGCCTGTTCGTTCCAGGATCTGACCGCCCAGCGCACCACCCGCATTGTCGACACGCTGCGCTTCCTCGAAGGGCGCATCAACGCCATGATCGAGATCTGGGGTGACGGCGAGACCGGCGAGGCAGCCGATGGCGGGCGTGAAGGGGCGCAGGACGGCATGGATGATGCCGGGCGCGCGGCGCGCCAGCGCGATCTGAGCGACAGCCTCGAGGATTTCAACGGGCTCTGCCAGGACGGCATCGACACGATGATCGTCGATGATGCGATGGCCGACCCGGTTGATGCCTATTTCTTCAATCGCGGTGCTGAAGCCGAGCCGCCGCGCCTCGCAGAGGAAATCGACTTCGTCGTCAGCCCCGAAGCTGCGGGTGCCGATATCGCTGCGGCTGAGGCCGATGAGGCTGAAGAGGCAGTGTCCGACCCGCAGAGCCTCGTCGCCAGCTTGCCCGATCTCGATGATGCTGCGGATATGGTTGACTTCGCCGAGATCGAGGCCGGGGATGAGCACGAGGGCGAGACGGAAGGGCGGGCCGATGTGACGCCCGAGCCGGAAGCAGAGGCGGATGTCATCGCCGCAGACACTGATGAAACCGGTTCGCAGGGTCCCGCCAGCGCGGATGTCTCCACCGGCCCCTTGCCCGATATCGACGCCTTGCCCGCCCGCGAGAAGCTGCGCCGCTTTTCCTGAACGCGCCGCGCCGTTTCGCTTCAGGATATTCCGCGCAACAGCCCCGCAACGCTGCGGAATGCCGTAACCAGCGCGGCGCGGTCGTCCTGCGGCATCCGCGTGATCGCATCCACCGCATCATCAGGCAACAGCGAGGGTGCGCGCGCCAGAATCTCCGCCCCTTGCTGCGTCAGCCGCGAATGCACGATGCGCCGGTCCGTCGGCGAGCGATAACGCTCGACGAAACCGCGTTCGGCCAGCTTGTCGAGGATCGCGACCACAGTTCCGGGGGAGAGATCGACATGGCGCGACAGGCTGTTGGTGGTCACTTCGCCGAGATCGCGGATGCCGGCCAGCACCACGACCTGCGGGATGGTCAGACCGGACAGGCGCGCCATCGCCTTCGATCGCGTGTCGATTGCCTGCGCGATGACGCGGATCGCCTTGACGAGCGCGCCGAGATCATCACCCACGTTACCTTCATGTTGCGATGGAACCATTTCGGATAATCCGGCATTTTTTTCTGGCAAGGCCCGTCGTCGTGTCGCCACCAGGTGGCTCGCGTGGGAGTGCGTCGTGTCGGTCATTTGAATCCTCCACGATCATTTGACATCAAATTGTTCGTGCTGTAAAGATTTGTGTACGAATTAGCTATCGGCAGAGCGTTGTCCGGGTGAGCCGGGCAGCGCGATATCGCTGACAAGACGAGAGCAGAACGTAGCTATGTGCGGCATTTGCGGCGAAATCACTTTTGACGGAAGCCCGGCTTCCCCCCATATCACCGAACGCATGACGGATTGCCTGGTGCCGCGCGGCCCCGATTCCGGTGGCATGCTCAACCGCGGGCGCGTCAGCTTCGGCCATCGCCGCCTGAAGATCATCGATCTGTCGGACAAGGCCGAGCAGCCCATGGTCGATTCCGAACTGGGTCTCAGCATTGCCTTCAATGGCTGCATCTACAATTATCCAGAGCTGCGCGAAGAGCTTCAGGGGATGGGCTATCGCTTCTTCTCGCATGGCGACACGGAGGTGATCCTCAAGGCGTATCACGCCTGGGGCCTCGATTTCGTGCAGCGCTTCAACGGCATGTTCGCCTTCGCCATCCATGAGCGGGATAGCGGTCGCGTCATCCTCGGGCGCGACCGTTTCGGCATCAAGCCGCTCTACCTTGCCGAGCAGGGCAAGCGGCTGTTCTTTGCCTCCTCGCTGCCGGCGCTCGTCGCCACCGGTGAAGTCGATACCACGATCGACCCCGTCGCCCTGCAATTCTACATGAGCTTCCACGCCGTGGTGCCGGCGCCCTATACCATGCTCAAGGGCGTGCGGAAGCTCCCGCCTGCCACCCTGCGCGTGATCGAGAAGGACGGCGCCTCCAGGGATATCCAGTTCTGGAAGCTGAATTACGGCGGCAGCGCCGAGGATGCCGAGCGTCCCTTCGAGGAATGGCGCGACATGGTGCTCGACGAGCTGCGTCGCGCGGTCAAGCGCCGCATGGTCGCCGATGTGCCCGTGGGCGTGCTGCTTTCCGGCGGTGTCGATTCGAGCGTGATTGTCGGGCTTCTGGCCGAGCAGGGACAGAAGGGCCTCAAGACCTTTTCCATCGGTTTCGAGGAAGCCAATGGCGAGAAGGGCGACGAGTTCGTCTATTCCGATCTCATCGCCGAGCGCTTCGAGACGGATCACGCCCGAATGATGATCCCCTCCGCCGACATGCTGGAGGCGCTTCCCGCGACGATCCGCGCGCAGTCGGAACCGATGGTCTCCTATGACAATGTCGGCTTCTACCTGCTCAGCCGCGAGGTGGCCAGGCATGTGAAGGTGGTGCAGTCCGGCCAGGGCGCGGACGAGGTCTTCGCGGGCTATCACTGGTATCCCAAGCTGACCAATTCCAACGATCCCGTCGAGGATTACGCCAACGCCTTCTTCGACCGCTCGAACACGGTGATGCGCCAGCATGTGGCGCCGCACTGGCATGCCGACCGTGACGAGGTGCGGGCCTTCGTCGAGAATCATTTCGCCATGCCGGGCGCCGACGATCCGGTCGACAAGGCCCTGCGTCTCGATGCCAATGTGATGCTGGTCGATGACCCCGTGAAGCGGGTCGACAACATGACCATGGCCTGGGGCCTGGAAGCGCGCGTGCCGTTTCTGGATTACGAGCTTGCCGAGCTCGCTGCCCGCATTCCGTCGCGCCACCATCTCGCCCATGGCGGCAAGGGTGTGCTGAAGGAAGCGTCACGCAAGGTCATCCCGAGCGAGGTGATTGACCGGCCCAAGGGCTATTTCCCGGTGCCTGCGCTGAAATACATCCAGGGCCCGACGCTGGACATGGTGCGCGACTCGCTCACCTCGCAGAAGGCGCGCGAACGCGGCCTGTTCAACCAGGATTACCTCGATCGCCTCTTTGCGGACCCCACCAGCGCCATCACACCGCTGCGCGGCTCGGAATTGTGGCAGGTGGCGCTGCTCGAAATGTGGCTGCAGCAGCATGATCTTTGAGCGGAAAATGCAGCGAGTGTCCGGTTTCCCTACCCTCACGGGAGGGAACAAGGGTGGGGTGGACCCGCGTGAAAAATCGCCTCGCACAACCCTGATTTCGCGATAAGATCAAGCCCCTGACGAGAGGGTCACAATGACCAGAACGCGCTCAACCAGGTCGGAACGCTCGCTGCGGCAGGAGCGCGATCAGCGCCGCCAGCCTGCCTATGCCGAGCCGGATCAAAGCCATACCCCGCAACCGAACGCGATCGTCGATTGCGGTTGGGGGCGCCTGCTCTTCGGGCAGACATTCGACGATCACGAGGAACTCGTGGAAGCGATGCGCGGAGAACGCCCGGACCGGCGTGATATCGCCGTCTATGTGCAGGATCCGCATGTGGCGCTGGCGAGTGCGCCGCAGGAGATGTTTCTCGATCCTTCACATACCTTCCGGCTGCACCTGTCGCGCTATCGCACCTCGCGGCGCCGACCGGGCGGCTTCTTCATTCGCCGGCTATCCTCCGCCTCGGATGCCGAGGCCGTCAACCGGATCTATGCCGCGCGCCACATGGTGCCGGTTCCGCCGGAATTCTTCTGGTCGAAGCGCGACAGCCGGGCGATCACCTATTTCGTCGCCGAAGACGAGGCGACCGGCCAGATCATCGGCACGGTCACCGGCGTGGACCATTATCATGCCTTCGGCGACCCGGAGCACGGCTCGTCGCTCTGGTGCCTTGCGGTTGATCCGCAGGCCATGCCGCCGCGCATCGGAGAATGGCTGGTCCGCCATCTCGCCGAGCATTTCAAGGCGCGCGGCGCGGCCTTCATGGATCTTTCGGTGATGCATGACAATGAGCACGCGATCGCGCTCTACGAAAAACTCGGCTTCGAGCGGGTGCCCTTCTTCACGCTCAAGCGCAAGAACTTCATCAACGAAAAACTCTTCGCCGGTCCCGGCCCGGAGGCGGAGCTCAACCCCTATGCCCGCATCATCGTCGACGAGGCACGCCGACGCGGCATCGATGTCGAGGTCACCGATGCGGAAGGCGGCTTCTTCCGGCTGTTCTATGGCGGGCGTTCGATCCATTGCCGCGAGGCGCTGAGCGAACTCACCAGTGCCGTCGCCATGTCGATCTGCGACGACAAGGCCGTCACGCGGCGTATGGTGGAGCGCGCTGGCGTCACGGTCCCCGAGCAGCTCGTCGCCGGGGATAAGCAGGCGATGCGTGAATTCCTCGAACGCCATGGCAGCGTCGTCGTCAAGCCGGCGCGCGGCGAGCAGGGGCGGGGGATCGCCGTCGGTGTCGAGACCATGAACGAGCTCGAAGCAGCCGTCGAAGACGCGCGCAATTATTGTGACCGTGTGCTGATCGAGCAATGCGTCACCGGCGAGGATCTGCGCCTCGTGGTGATCGATTTCCGGCTCGTCGCGGCAGCGGTGCGCCGTCCGGCTCAGATCGTGGGTGACGGTGCGACGACCATTCGTGAACTGATCGAGCGCCAGAGCCGGCGGCGCATGGCCGCAACGGGGGGCGAATCGTCGATCCCGCTTGATGGTGAGACGGAGCGGACCGTTGCGGCGGCGGGCCATGATTTCGAAACGATCCTGCCGGAGGGCACCGCCCTGAACGTGCGGCGCACCGCCAATCTGCATACGGGCGGCACCATTCATGACGTGACGAGCCATGTGCATCCACGTCTGGTCGATGCCGCAATCCGCGCCGCACGGGCCATTGACATTCCCGTCACGGGGATCGATTTCATGGTGCCCTCGCCCTACGAGCCTGAATATGCTTTCATCGAGGCGAACGAGCGGCCTGGTCTGGCGAATCACGAGCCGCAGCCGACGGCGGAGCGTTTCATCGATCTGCTCTTTCCGCTCTCCATCCCGGCCGCCGTGCGCCAGGCGGCCTATCTGGAACGCAAGGACAAATGCAGCGACTGACGATCGACACCGATTATCTGCGCGAGCGGCTGGCCAACCTGCTCGCGATTCCTTCCCCCACCGGTTACACCGACAGCATCGTCAGACATGTCTGCCAGGAGATCGAGAAGCTCGGGCTGGGTTACGAACTGACTCGGCGCGGTGTGATCCGCGCCATTCTGCCGGGATACGAGAAGCGCCCCGCCCGTGCCCTCGTTTCCCACCTCGACACGCTCGGCGCGCAGGTGATGCAGCTCAAGGATAACGGGCGGCTCGAACTCGTCTCGATCGGCCATTGGTCAGCGCGCTTCGCCGAAGGTGCGCGTGCCACCATCTTCTCCGACAAAGGGGCCTATCGCGGCTCGATCCTGCCGCTGAAGGCGTCGGGGCACCGCTTCAACGAGGAAGTGGACACGGCCCCGATCGGCTGGCCGCATGTCGAATTGCGCGTCGACGCCATGTCGCGCGACAAGCGTGACCTGCAGCGTCTGGGCATCGATGTGGGCGATATCGTGGCCATCGACCCGGGGCCCGAATTCCTCGATAACGGTTACATCGTCTCGCGCCATCTCGACAACAAGGCGGGAACTGCCGCGATGATGGCGGCGCTCAAGGCGATGGTCGAGGAAGGCGAGAAGCCGCCGGTTGATATCCACTGGCTGTTCACCATCGCCGAGGAAGTGGGCGTCGGGGCCTCGGCGGCGCTGACGCATGACGTCGCCGCCATCGTCTCGGTCGATAACGGCACCACGGCGCCGGGACAGAATTCCGACGAGTTCGGCGTGACCCTCGCCATGGCGGACCAGACCGGGCCGTTCGATTTCCATCTCACGCAGAAACTCGCCAAATTGTGCAAGGACAACGACATCCGCTACCAGAAGGACGTGTTCCGCCATTACCGTTCGGATTCGGCCTCTGCGGTTGTTGCGGGCCATGACGTGCGCGCGGCGCTGATCACCTTCGGCGTGGATGCCTCGCACGGCTACGAGCGCATCCACATGCATGCCCTGCGCTCGCTGGCGGAACTGATGACCGCCTATGTCGGCAGCCCGGTCGAGATCACCCGCGACGTGCACGAGATCAAGAAGGGGCTCGGCGGCTTCACCCGCCAGCCCATGTCGGCGGCAGATGTCGATGGTATCCTCGAAGAGGTCGAGCATCTCGTCGAGGAAGAGGTCAACCAGAGCGCTGGCGGCGTCTGAGGCGGCTGGTGATGCGTCGCCAACGAGGTCGCCATGGTGCCAACGAGGTCGCCATGGCGCCGTGACCTTCTGTCGGCAAATCCAGGGCAGCACATTATGGGCGACCGGATCTGTGGTATTGAAGGCACAGCGTCGCGGGAATCCCCACGGCTTCGTGAATTGCCATAAAAGTGCCCAAACGGTCATACTTGATCAGGGTCGCTCATCCTTCGTTAAGGACGATCCTTCATCCTCGCCAGCGTTCCTCTTCCGGAGCGTTGCGTCAACACGGTAGACGAAGTGCCCTCGATCATGTCCTTCCGCGCATTCCTTCTGACTGGCTGCGTCGCAGCAGCCGCGCTGGCTTTCGGCGGTGCCGGGTTCACCCAATCCGCTTCTGCCCAGAACCTTGCCTTCGGCTCGCAGGCCGAGTGGGTGCAGAATTACGAAGCGGTCTCACGCACCCGCGTGGCACGCTCGGCAACGCCGATACTGTCTCCTGAAACGCTTGCGGCGACAGAGTCGATGGTTGATCGCTATCGCGATATCGTCGCGCGCGGCGGCTGGGGCCGGATCGCGGATGAGCGTCTGCGTATGGGCTCTACCGGCGAAGCGGTAGCGCAGCTGCGCCAGCGCCTCATCATCAGTGGTGATCTCGATCGCAGCGCTGGCGGATCGCAGACATTCGATTCCTTCGTCGAGGCCGCCGTGCGCAGCTTCCAGGCCCGTCACGGCCTCACGCCAACGGGCGCGCTGAACGGCTCGACCGTCGCTGCGCTGAACGTGCCGGCTGACGTGCGCCTGCAGCAACTCGAATTGAACGTCACGCGGCTGCGTTCCTATTCCGGCAATCTGGGTGATCGCTACGTCATCACCAATATTCCCTCGGCCAGCGTCGAGAGTGTGGCGCAAGGTGAGGTGGTCGGACGCCATGCGGCTGGTGTCGGCATGATCGACCGGCAGTCGCCGATTTTCAATTCACGCATTGTCGAGATCAACTTCAACCCCTACTGGACGGTGCCGGTTTCGATCATCCGCAAGGACCTCATTCCGAAAATGCGTGAGGACCCGGATTATCTGACCGATCACAAGATCCGTGTCTTCACCTATCAGGGCGAGGAACTTGATCCGAGCAATATCGACTGGAATACGGACGAGGGGACGCGCTACATGTTCCGTCAGGATCCGGGCGGCGACCTGAATTCGATGGGTTTCGTGCGGATCAATATTCCTAACCCGCACGGTGTCTACATGCATGATACGCCGTCGCGCGGTCTTTTCGGCGAGGATTTCCGCTTCGTCTCCTCCGGCTGCGTGCGCGTTCAGAGCGTGCGTGACTTCGTCACGTTCCTGCTTGCGGAAACCGACGGCTGGGATCGCGGTGCGATCGACGATGCTTTCCGCTCCGGCGAGCGCCTGGATGCGCGCCTGTCAAGCCCGGTGAATGTCTACTGGACCTACATCACGGCATGGGTAACGCCTGACGGGACGGTGAATTTCCGCGATGATATTTACGAGCGCGACGACATCCAGGGCGTGCCTGTCGCCAGCGCACCGGGCGAGGCGATGCCCGTCCATTGATTTCTTCAAGCTGCGCGATCGCCTGGTCGCCTGCCGCGTTGAAGCCGTATCGAGACCCGACTGGCCCGCCATCCCGGCGGGCCATTTTTCATGGTTCAGCGGGAATCGGGCTCGAGTTCAACCCAGCCGTCACCGGTCAGGACCGGAAGCTCGGGGTGAAAGGCCTGCACGACGAAGGCGAAGGTGATGTCGTGGACGAGCGGCGCGTCGTCGCCGGTGTTGCGAACGGCGATCGCGCCGACCTCGCGGCCATCGCCGATGCTGGCGCTGTCGAGGACCGAAGCGACACCCTCCCGCCAGGTCAGACGCGTATCGTCGACGATGATCTCACCCTCGTTGCGCAGATGTGCGAGCGTGACCATGGTGCGTACATCCGTGCCATCACGCACGACGATCACACGCGCCATCGGCTCCATGTTTGCCGGCAGGGCGCCGGTATAGAGCGGGTAGGGGCCGCTGCGCCCGTCATAGCCCGTATAGGGGTTGCGGCCATAGGCGCGGGCGCTCCAGTCATTCGGCACGAGGACATCGCCATCGGGATGGCGCGCGCGAAAATCCGCGAAGGCGACGGTGCGCGAGGGCACCATCACGAGGCGGTCGCCCGCATGCCGGCCGACGATGGCCTCGCCGGTGAATTGCTGCCACCAGCTCTCCGTCCTGCGATCATACATGACGAGATCCGAATTGCGCAGGAGGCCCGTGGTGCCGAATTCCACCGGCTCGCCGTCGAGCACGCGTTCGAATACCATGGCCGAATTGCAGAGCGGACAATAGGTGATCGCCAGCGGGCGTGCGTCGATCGTGTCGTTGACGATTTCGTGCCAGATCAGCACGCTGAGCGGATAGGCGCGCGGCGGCAATCCCTCGACCATGATCTCGATGACCGGTTCGCGCTCGGAGAAGCGATCGGCCTCGCGCGCCGTGACGAAGACCGGATCGTCAATCGCGGGAATACCGTCCTTGGGCGGACCGCCGGGGATGATCTCGGAGAATGGAACTTCCGTGCGGCTGAAATCGGTGTTCCAGCCGGCGGCCTCCCACGCGACCGGATCGGCGGATGCTGCGGTGATTGTCGCGCAGGTTACGGCTGCAAGGAGGCCTGCGGCGATCGCGAGGCGGCGCATGGTGGTGAAGCGCATCGGCTGGACGCTACGGTGATGCATGATCGGACTCCCGCATTCAGGCTCTATGGGGACCATTCGTCGCGACGGGGGAAGCGTTTCACCGCTCACGAAAACGTGCGCAGGCACGTTTCCAAAACGCGGGCGCCTGTCCTGCGGTGCACCGGCCCGGCTTGACTTGCGCCTCGCCGCGAGGCACCGGCTGTCACGCACCGCATCGTGCGCCTTCAGGGACAGTGTCCGCCATGAAATTCGAAAAACCCCTCGTCAGCGGGCGCCTGCTGCGTCGCTACAAGCGCTTTCTGGCCGATATCAGCCTCGATGACGGAAGCGAGATCACGGCGCATGTGGCCAATCCCGGTGCGATGCTCGGGCTCGAAGCGGAAGGGGCGCGGGTCTTCCTGTCGCGCAGCGACAATCCCAAACGCAAGCTGCCCTATTCCTGGGAGATCGTGGAGGCGGCGCCGATGCATGGCGGTGCGGCCCGGCTCGTCGGGGTGAATACCGCGCAGCCCAACCGGCTCGTCGCCGAGGCGCTCGCTGCCGGGGCGCTGGCGCCGTTTCGCGATTACGCGCATGTGCGCCCGGAAGTGCGTTACGGCGAGGCAAGCCGGGTCGATTTCCTGCTGAGCGGGGAGGGGCGTGCGCCCTGCTATCTCGAGGTCAAGAACGTGCATCTGATGCGCGCGGACGGGCTCGCGGAATTCCCCGATTGCAAGGCGGCGCGCTCGGCCCGCCACATGCGCGAGCTCGCCGCCATGTGCGCGCAGGGCGCACGCGCAGCCCTCGTCTATGTGGTGCAGATGCAGGCCGAGCGCTTCGCGGTCGCCGCCGATCTCGATCCCGCCTATGCAGCAGCCTGTCACGCGGCGCGGGAGGCGGGAGTCGAGATCCACGCATATCGCTGCGATGTGACGCCGGAGGCGATCACGATCGCCGAGCCGATCACCGTGATGCAGTAGGCCTCAGGTCGTCTCGCGCGGATCGCGCACTCAGATCGTCTCGCGCGGATCGCGCACTCAGATCGTCTCGCGCGGATCGCGCACCAGGCGAAGCGTCAGAAGATCCAGCATGTCGGCGAAGCGGGTCGAGGAGAGATACATCAGTTCACGCATCCGACGATCGGCCAGCGGATCGTCGGGCGCGTGCGCATCATCGGGATAGCCCGGGCGGCAGGTGACCATCGGCGCGGGGCCGGGATATTGGCAAAAGCGTTCGAAATCATGCCAGACAGGGTAGGTTTTCGTGTTCTGCACGAAGCCGGAAAAGCCGCGATTGACGGGATAGCCGCGTCGCGACGCCTGATGGCGAAAGCCCGTCGCCAGCGCCGATGCGGCGCCTGCCTGCCATTTCGCGCGCCCGCGCCGCATGATCGCGCCCGCCCGCTCCGTCGGGTCGCAGAGCCAGAGGCCGGCGATCTGCAGACGCTCCAGCGCAAGGAAGAGCGCCCCCCGCCCCATCGGCCAGCTATGGAAGCCGAAGCGGCCCGTGATGAAATCCGGGGCGCGCCCGGCAACATCGTGGAAGGCGGCGATCTGGCGGGCGAAGTCGCGAGCAAGTTCAGCGCGCGGCGTGCGCAGAAGGTATGACACCGCCGCGAGGGGGCTGCGCGCACAGCCAGGCTCCAGCATCAGGCCGATCCCGGCTGCATCGTGCTGCGCCATCAGCGCCGGCCCCTGCACCCGCCACTGGGTCCCGGTTGCAAGCACCGCCACGGCGGAGACGCGCCGCATGTCGATCAGGTCGAGAATCGCATGGCAGATGCCGGCGCTCAGACCAAATTCATGCGCGCAGATGATCAGCCTGGTCGGCGATGCGGATGCCACAGTGTCCCTCGTTGCGAATCGCCTCTCGATCGTCCCACGATAGTATATCGCCTTGAATGCACCACGGGTGTGTCTGCGGCAGAGAGCGAATCGGATCTTCCGCTGCGGGACAGCTTGACGCAGCCATGTGTTCCAAACTAGCCTAAGCAAAATTCCACGGAATGGAACAAGGGGCGGGCAACGCTCCATCAGGGAGGAAATGACGTGGCCGAGGCGCAGGTCTCATCCGTCAAGACCATCGGGCGCGCCGCGCTGGTGCTGCGAGCGCTTGCCGCAGGGTCGGCCGATGGTTCACGCCTGACCGATGTCGCGGCGGCGACGGAACTCGGCAAGGCCACGGTGCATCGCCTGCTCGGCGCCCTCGCCGAGGTCGGTTTCGTTGATTTCGACGATCAGGAAAAGCGTTACCGTCTCGGCTACGCACTGTTCGCGCTGGGCGCCTCGGCGCGCGCTTTCCACGTTGTGGATCTTGCACGACCGAGCCTCGTGCGCCTTGCCGCAGAAACGGGGGACACGGTCTATCTCTCGGTGCGCGACGGGGACGAGGCAATCTGCGTCGATCGTTGTACGGGCTCGTTCCCGATCCGCACGCTCACGCTGGATGTCGGCGACCGGCGCCCGCTGGGGATCGGTGCGGGATCGCTGGCGCTGCTCGCCTTCGAGAGCGAAGCGGAGATCACCCGTGTCATCCGCACCAACGCTCATGCGCGACGCGACTACGCCGCCTTCGACGACACCACCCTGCACACACTGATCACCCAGGCCCGGGCGCAGGGATACGCCTTCAATGACGGCAATATCGTCTCCGCCATGAGCGCGATCGGCGTGCCGGTCATCGATGATGCGGGGCGGGTGCTGGCGGCTCTGTCGATTGCCGCGATTCGCGAGCGGTTTGCCGGCAAGCGGCTCGCGGAACTGGTGGCGCTTCTGCAAGAAGAAGCGCGGGAACTCTCAACAGCTCTGACGCATGCGGCGCTGGGGCCTGACGAACCGGGGGCGCGAACGCGCCGGACACGAATCAGGGAGGATGTCGCGTGACGACACTGCAAGCGGTGGCGGGAGAGGCCGGCGCCAATCTGGATACCGATCGCTTCACCGCGATGCTCGATATGATGTGGCGCATCCGCGCCTTCGAGGAACTCGCCGTGCGCTCCCTCGACGAGAAGCTCGTGCTCGGCGCGATCCATCCCTCGATCGGGCAGGAGGCCTGCGCGGCGGGGATCTGCTGCAACATGGAGCGCGCTGATCTGCTGCTCTCCACCCATCGCGGCCACGGCCATACTTTGGCCAAGGGCGCCGATGCGCTCGCCATGATGCGGGAATTGTTCGGGCGCGACGGCGGCACTTGCGGCGGCAAGGGCGGCTCGATGCATATCGCGGATTTCGATGTCGGCATGCTGGGTGCCAATGGTGTTGTCGCGGCCAATATCACCATCGCCGCCGGGGCGGCGCATGCGCTGAAGCTGCGCGGCGAGAAGCGCGTCGTGGTCTGCATCTTCGGTGATGGCGCGATCAATCGCGGGCCGTTCCTGGAGGGGCTGAACTGGGCCAAGGTCTTCGATCTGCCGGTGCTTTTCGTTTGCGAGGACAACAACTTCTCCGCCACCACCCATACCGGGGTGATGACGGCGGGACCGGGTGCGGCGGCGCGGGCGCAGAGCCTCGGCCTGCCGGCCCGGAGTGTGGACGGCAACGATATTCTCGCCGTGGATGCCGCGACGCGTACCGCCCTGGCTGCGCTTCATGCGGGGGAGGGGCCGCAATTCCTGCATTGCAAGACCTACCGCATGACCGGCCATACGGCGGTCGATCCCGCCGGCTACCGTGATCAGGCGGAAGTGGAGAGCTGGCGTGAGCGCGATCCGATCGCGCGGCTCGGCGAAGCGCTGCGGCTGGCCGGGGTGAGCGCCGCGCGGCTCGAAGAGGCCAGGACAAAGGCCTATGCGGAGATGGAGGAGGTCTATGCCACGGCGCGTGACACGGCCTGGCCGGATGTCGCCGGCGCCTATCGCGACGTGCAGGATTGCGGCGATCCGCAGGTGAGGGCCTTTTCATGAGCACCATCAACTATCTCGAAGCCGGCACGCGTGCGGTACGCGAGGAAATGCAGCGCGACGCGAGCGTCTGGGCACTCGGTGAGGATCTCGGGCGCGGTGGCGTGTTCGGGCAATACAAGGGGCTGATCGACGAATTCGGTCCCGCGCGCATCGCCGATACGCCGATTTCGGAAGCCTGCATCATGGGCGCTGCGGTGGGCGCGGCGATGACGGGGACGCGACCCATCGTTGAGATGCGCTTTTCGGATTTTGCCCTGTGCGCCATCGACGAACTCATCAACCAGGCGGCGAAGGCGCGCTTCATGTTTGGCGGGCAGATGCGTGTGCCGATGGTGGTGCGCGAGCCGATGGGGATGTGGCGCTCGTCGGCGGCGCAGCATTCGCAATCACTCGAATCCTGGTACACGCATATTCCGGGCCTCGTGGTCGTCGCCCCGGCGACGCCGGCGGATAATCTCGGCCTGCTGAAGAGCGCCATCCGCAACGACGACCCGGTGGTCTATCTCGAGCACAAGCATCTCTGGCCGCTCGAAGGCGCGGTGCCCGACGGCGAGCATCTGGTGCCGCTCGGCGAAGCCGAGATCGTGCGCGAGGGGCGCGATCTCACGCTCGTCACCTGGTCGGCGACGCGCCATACCTGTGTCGCGGCTGCGCAGGCGCTGGAAGAGCAGGGGATCGATGCGGAAATCATTGATCTGCGCACGCTCTGGCCCTGGGATCGCGACCGCGTCTTCGCCTCGGTCGAGAAGACCGGGCGGCTGATCGTGGCGCATGAGGCGGTCGCGGTGTCCGGCTTCGGCGCCGAGATCGCGGCGACGGTCGCGCAAGAGCTGCATCATCGCCTGAAGGCGCCTGTGCAGCGGCTTGGCGCGCCACGCATTCCGATTGCCTACGCACCCCCGCTCGAAGACGCGGCGCGGGTGACGTGCGAGAAGATCATCGATGCGGCAACGGCGCTCTGCCTGCCCGTTACCGCATCCTGATGCGCCGGCTGCCCGCTGGGTCGTCGGCAACACTAGGGAGGAGAAAACAATGAAACTGGTCAAGTCACTCATGGCAGCCGCAACGGCTGTCGCAATCCTGGGTGCCGCCCCCGTCGCGGCCCAATACAAGGACGAATACCGCGTCTCGACCGTCGTGCCCGCGCCATTCCCCTGGGGTATTGCGGCCGAGCGCTGGGCCGAGCTCGTGGCCGAGCGCACGGATGGGCGCATCACCATGCAGATCTATCCCGGCGCGCAGCTCGTCCAAGGCGAGCAGACGCGTGAATTCACGGCCATGCGCCGTGGCGTGATCGACATGGCGGTGGGTTCCACCATCAACTGGTCACCGCAGATCGCCGAGCTGAACGTCTTCTCGCTGCCCTTCCTGATGCCCGATTACGAGGCGCTCGATGCGCTGACGCAGGGTCCGGTCGGCGAGCGGATCTTCGAGCTGATCCAGGAAAACGGCGTCGTGCCTCTGGCCTGGGCGGAGAACGGTTTCCGCGAGGTGACGAACTCGCAGCGCCCGATCCGCACCCCGGAGGACATGGACGGGCTGAAGATGCGCGTGGTCGGCTCGCCGATCTTCAACGACATCTTCACTGCGCTGGGCGCAAATCCGACGCAGATGAGCTGGGCTGACGCACAGCCCGCGCTGACGACCGGTGCGGTCGACGGGCAGGAGAACCCGCTGACCATCTACTCGGTGCTCAACATGCACGAGCTGGGCCAGACCAATGTGACCCTGTGGCGCTATCTGGCCGACCCGCTGATCTTCGCGGTCAATCAGGAAGTCTGGGATTCCTTCACGCCGGAGGATCAGGAGATCGTGCGCGAAGCGGCGATCGAGGCCGGCGCGCATGGTATCGAGGTGGCGCGTGCGGGTCTCACCGATGACGACCAGAGCCTGATCGAGGAGATCCGGGGCTACGGCGTCGACATCGTCAGCCTGACGGATGAAGAGCGTCAGGCCTTCATCGATGCGACGCGCCCCGTCTACGAGGAATGGCGTGAGCGCATCGGTGCCGAGATCGTCGATATGGCGGAAGAATCCATCGCCAATCGCTGATCTGCGGCTGAACGCCTGCAAGACGGGCCGCGCCGTGTGGCGCGGTCCGACCCCCGCGCTGTTTCCCGACAACGTCCCACCCGCCGACCGGAGCCATCCGTGATGAGCGACGACCGCGATATTCCGCACACGCCACAGAGCCCGGATACGGGCGCGGACCACGTCATCGTGTCCGTCAAGATCGAGGAGGCGCTCGGTGCCGCAGCCATGGCGCTGATCTGCCTGATCTCCATTGGCAACGTGCTGGCGCGCTACTTCACCAACATCTCATTCGCCTTCACCGAGGAATTCTCGGTGGTGCTGCTGGCCTTCATGACCTTTGTCGGCGCGTCGGCCGCCTTCGCCAGCAACGAGCATATCCGCATCACGTTCTTCCTGCAGCGCATGCCGCGCCCGCTGCGCTGGCTGTGTGAACTGGTCACGGTCCTCGTCACCACGATCATGTTTGCGATGATCGTCTATTACGGTGCGCGGGTAACCTATGACGAGTGGTTCTGGGGCGAGACGTCACCGGGCCTCGGTAATTCCGTCTGGCTCTACACGATCTGGCTGCCGATTCTCTCCATCGCCATCATCCTGCGGGTTCTCGGGCGGGGTTATGACCGCCTGATCCGCCGTGCCGGCAGCGTGTGAGGCGGTCATGATCGACGCGAACATCCTGCTGCTCCTGACCTTCATCATCCTGATGCTGATCGGTACGCCGATTGCGGTGGCGCTCGGCATCGGCGGTGTGATCGGGATCGCCGTCGGACTCGACACGGCGGCGCTCGGGACGCTCGGCACCAACACCTACAATGCGGTGGCGAAATATCCGCTGATCGCCATTCCGCTCTTCATCCTGACGGGCATGGTGTTCGAGCGCTCCGGCGTGGCGGCACGTCTCGTCAGCTTTGCGCAGGCCTGTATCGGTCCGCGACGGGGCGGGCTGGCGCTGGTGGCCGTGCTGGTCTGCCTGATCATGGGCGGCATGTCGGGCTCCGGCCCGGCCGATGCGGCGGCGGTGGCGACCGTGATGCTGCCTTCGATGATGAAGGCGGGCTATCCGAAGCCGTTTTCCGCCAGCGTCATCGCGGCCTCCGCCTCGACCGCGATCCTGATCCCGCCCTCGATCGCGCTGATCGTCTATTCGGTGCTGGTGCCGGAAACCGATCTGCGTGCGCTCTTCGCCGCCGGTCTGATCCCCGGCCTTCTGGTTGGCCTGTCCATCGCGATTCCGACGCTGATTCTTTCGCGCAAGCATGATTTTGGCGCCGATGAAAGCCCGGACCGACCGGCTTTCTGGCCGGCCCTGTGGCAGGCGCTGCCGGGATTGATGGCGCCGGTGATCATTCTCGGCGGCTTGCGCAGCGGTCTCTTCACGCCGACCGAGACGGCGGTGGTGGCCGTGTTCTACGGGCTGCTCGTCGGTACGGCGCTGTATCGCACCATGGGTTTTCGCGACATCTACCAGGTGCTGGTGGAGAGCGCGAAGATCTCCGGCGTACTGATGCTGATCATCTCGCTTGCCGGCATCTTCGCCTGGGCCGGCTCGACCATGGGCGCCTTCCGCAATACGGCGCAGTTGATCCTGACCATCAGCGACAATCCCTGGATCATCCTGCTGCTGATCATGGGTGTGCTGCTGCTCGCGGGCATGGTGCTCGACGGGGTGTCGATCTATCTGATCACCCTGCCGTTGCTGGTGCCGGTCGTGCAGGCCTTCGAATGGTCGTTCGTCTGGTTCGGCGTGGTGATGGCGATCAACATTGCCATGGGTCAGTTCACGCCCCCTGTCGCCGTCAACCTGATGGTGACGGCGCGCATTGCCGGGATTCCGCTGGAGAGTACCTTCCGCTGGGTCGGCTGGCTGCTGCTCTCGATGGGCGGCGCGCTCGCGCTCGTGCTCGCCTTCCCGGAAATCGCGCTCTGGCTGCCCAGAGTGCTCGGTTATCGCATCACATAACAAAGAAACGAGGACATCATGAGCGATCAGGATCGCGCCAATGAAATGACGGGTGGCGAGGCGCTCGCCCGGATGCTGATGGCACACGGTGCGGGACCGATGTACGGCATGGGCGGCTTCCAGCTCCTGCCCTTCTACGATGCCGCGCGCCGGCTCGGGCTGCGCCATACGCTGATCAATGACGAGCGCTGCGGCGTCTTCGCGGCGGATGCCTATGCCAAGGTTTCGGGCCGGGTCGGACTCGTCGATGCCACGCTCGGACCCGGCGCGACCAACCTTGTCACGGGGCTGGTCGAAGCGCTCAATGCCGGTTCGCCGATCGTGGCGATCGTCGGCGATACGCACCGCGCCCATTCCTGGAAAAACATGACCCAGGAGGCCCATCAGGCCGATATCCTGCGCCCGGCCTCGAAGGAGGTGATCCGCGTCGAGATGATCGAGCGGCTGCCAGAGCTTGTGCGTCGCGCCTTCATGGTAGCGACGACGGGGCGCCCGGGGCCGGTCGTGGTGATCGTGCCGGAAGACATCTGCCATGACAGCCATCCCTTCGACTCGGAAGCGCTCGTCGCCGATGAGCGCTATCAGGCGGCACCCGCCCTGCGCGCGCGGCCTGATGCGGATGATCTGGCCAAGGCGGCAGCGTTGCTCGCCAAGGCGGAGAAGCCTCTGATCCTGGCTGGCGGCGGCGTGCATATCTCGCAGGCCGCCACGGAACTCCAGGCCTTCGCCGAGGCGCATGGCATTCCGGTAGCGCATACGCTCAGCGGCAAGGGCGCCATCGCCTGCACCAGCGATCTCTCGGCGGGGCTGTTCGGGCGCTATGACCGCATCGCCAATGCCATGATCAGCGAAAGCGATTGCCTGCTGGTGATCGGCTGCAAGCTCGGCGAGATCGCCACGAAGCGTTACACGGTGCCCGAGCCGGGCAAGGTGCTCATCCATCTCGAATGCGTGGCCGAGGAAATCGGGCGCACCTACGCGCCGACCGTGCCGCTCTGGGGAGACGTCAAGGCCGGCATTGCGGATCTCGACGCGGCGATGAAGGCGCTCGGCTCGAACGCCGCGTCGCGTGCCGACTGGTGCGCGCAGGTGCCGGTCCGCATGGCAGCCTGGCGCGAGAGCGCGCGTGAGCGGCTGGAAAGCGAGGAGACGCCGGTGGGCATGGGCAGGCTCATGGGCGAGCTCAATAATATTCTCGCCGATGACGCGATCCTGATTGCCGATGGCGGTTTCGCCGCGCATTGGGGCGGTCTGCTCTACGATTCAAAGAAGGCCGGGCGCGGTTTCGTGCCTGATCGCGGTTTCGCGTCGATCGGCTATGGCCTGCCCGGCGCCATCGGCGCGAGCCTCGCCGCGCCCGATCGCCAGGTCGTGGCACTGACGGGCGATGGCGGCTTCAACATGGTACTGGGTGAGCTCGAGACGGCGCGCCGGATGGGGCTCTCGCCGGTGATCATCGTCGTCAACAATGCCGCTTCCGGCTATGTGAAGGCGTTGCAGCATCTGATGTACGGGGAGGGGGCCTACCAATCCTCCGATCTCGCCGAGACGAATTACGCCGATGCGGCGCAGGCACTGGGCTGCCGGGGCATCCGCGTCGAGGAGCCGGGCCAGCTCGCCGGCGCCTTGCGCGAGGCCCTGGCCGAGGGTGGTCGCCCGACGGTGCTCGACGTGATCGTCACCCGCGATCCGGCGAAGATGCTGCCCGCCGCCGATAATCGCGCGGTGAAGGTGAAGAAGGGCGACCGCGTTGCGTGAGCCGGATGCCCCGATCCTCGCCGACAGCATCACCCGCCTCGGCCCGGAAGCTGCCGAGGCGGTGGTGGTGACGGGGTCGCATGGCGGCGTCTATGCCGCCTGGCTCGCCCGCAAGGCGGGATGCCGCGCGGCGATCTTCAACGATGCCGGCGTGGGGCGCGACGAGGCCGGGATCGGCGGCCTCGCCTGGCTCGACGCACACGGCATGGCGGCGGCGGCCATCGACCATCGCAGCGCCGATATCGGCGACGCGGCGGCGATGGTGCAGCACGGCATCGTCTCGCATGTGAATGAACTCGCCGCTGGCTGCGGCGTAAAGGCCGGGCAGGGCTGCACCCAGGCAGCCCGCCTGCTCGCCGCCGCACCGATCCCGGATGGAGACGTCGAGACGGTAAGCGAGGCGCGTGAGGAAATCGTTCCGGAGGGCGCCCATCGGCGCGTCGTCCTGATCGATTCGGCCTCACTGGTCGCGCCGCGCGATGCGGGGCAGATCGTCATCACGGGCTCGCACGGCGCCCTGTTCGGCGATAATCCGATGAATGCGCTCAAATTCGACGCCGCTTTCGCCGCTTTCAACGATGCTGGCGGCGGCGTGGGCGTCTCGCGATTGCCGGCATTGCAGGGGCGCGGCATCGCCGCAGTGACGGTTTCCGCTGCATCGGCGCGAATCGGGGATGCCCGCTCCACATTCGAGGACGGCACCGTCTCGGCGGCCAACCCCGCAGCCCTCTCATGGGGCGTGAGGATCGGCGAGAAACTACACGATTGCGTGATCCGGCTTGCCGCAATGCCGTAGCGGAAAGTGTGGTTACGGAACATAAACCATCCTGTTGCATTCTCATCACAGGATTAACGCTCACGCAGAAGTCAGCGGAAACGGCGCGACTTTGCCTCTATTGAGGCATTGTAGCTTGAGCCGTTGTTGTCTTTTGCCAAAAGGATGTCATGTCCCAGTTCCGCGCTTCCCAACTCACCCGTCGCGTCTTCCTGGCGGGCCTGCCGCTGACCCTTGCCGCTTGTGCTTCCGGCGGTCGTTCGGCGCCACCGTCGGTCGAGGCCGCGAATGTCGTTGATCCGTTCTATGCATCCATGTACAGCGCGATCCACGACGAGCCGTTCCCGGTTCCCGCCATCGACGTGGCACAGGTCGACCCACGCTTCCTGCGTCAGGAGGTGGAATTCACGGGGCCGGAATCGCCGGGGGAAATTGTCGTCGACCCGTCACGCCGCTTCCTCTATCTCGTCCGTGAAAACGGACGCGCCTTGCGCTATGGCTGCGGCGTAGGCAAGGCCGGCTTCGATTATCAGGGCGATGCGGTTATCGCGCGAAAGGCGGAATGGCCCCGTTGGACGCCGACGCAGAACATGATCCGTCGCGAGCCGGAGCGCTACGGCCCCTTCGCCGGTGGCCAGGAGGGCGGGCTCGACAATCCGCTGGGTGCCCGCGCGCTCTATCTGTTCAAGAACGGTCGCGATACGCTCTACCGGATTCACGGCACGAATGAACCCTGGTCGATCGGACAATCCGTCTCGTCGGGCTGCATCCGCCTGTTCAATCAGGACATCATCGATCTGCATCGGCGTGTACCGATCGGCACGCGGGTGATGGTGCTGACCGATGGCGCAGCTCATCGCACGCGCGAGGCGCTGGTCTGAGCTTCCGGCCCGCAGATGGGGCGGGCCGGTTCCATTTTCGGTTCAGTGGTTGTCGCGCGGTGCGCCCTGACTCTGGGCGATCCGCTGATATTTCACCGCCGGCTTGAGCACCATGCCTTCCGAGAGCTGGTCGACCATCGCGCGCTGGATCTCCTGCCACGGGGTCTGGCTGGCCGGATACGGGTAGCCGCCGCGCGCCGCGAGATCGGCGCGGCGACGCTCCAGTTCCTCGCTCGAAATCAGAATATCGGCGCTGCGCTTGCGCAGATCGATGCGGATGCGGTCGCCGCTCTGCAACAGGGCGAGCCCGCCGCCGACTGCGGCTTCCGGTGATGCGTTCAGGATCGAGGGCGTCCCGGATGTGCCGGATTGGCGTCCATCGCCGATGCAGGGAAGGGAGAACACGCCGCGGCGGATCAGTTCCCCCGGCGGCTGCATGTTGACCACTTCCGCCGCGCCCGGATAGCCTATCGGCCCGGTGCCGCGCATGATGAGGAGCGTATTCTCGTCGATGCCGAGAGACGGATCATCAATGCGGTCGTGATAATCCTCCGGCCCGTCGAACACCGCGACCTTGCCCTCGAAGGCATCGGGATCCTGTGGATCGTCGAGATAGCGCTTCTGGAATTCGGGCGAGATCACGCTGGTCTTCATGATGGCCGAATCGAACAGGGTGCCCTTGAGATTGAGGAAGCCTGCCTGCTCGCGCATCGGATCGTCATAGGGGCGGATCACGTCGCGATCCCAGGTGAAGCGCTCGCGATAATTCTCGCCGGCGGTGCGGCCATTCGCCGTCAGCGCGTCTTCATGAATCCTGCCCTGCGCGATCAGTTCCGCCATCACCGCAGGCAGGCCGCCAGCGCGGTAATATTCCTCGGCCAGATAGTCGCCCGCAGGCTGCACGTTGACGAGCAGCGGGATGTCGAAGCCGACCTTCTCCCAGTCATCACATGAAAGCGGCACGCCCATATGGCGCGCAATGGCGTTGAGGTGGATCGGCGCATTGGTCGAGCCGCCGATGGCGGAGCAGGCAACGACGGCATTCTCGAACGCCTCACGGGTGAGGATGTCGGAGGGTTTGAGATCCTCCCAGACCATTTCCACGATCCGCTTTCCGGTATCATAGGACGCCTGGCCGCGCTCACGATAAGGGGCCGGAATTGCCGCCTGTCCGGGCAGGCTCATGCCGAGCGCCTCGGCGAGCGCATTCATGGTGGAGGCCGTGCCCATTGTGTTGCAATGGCCGTTCGAAGGTGCGGAACTGCGAACGATTTCGAGGAATTCCTCGTAATCGATCTCGCCGGCCGCGTGACGCTCGCGTGCCTTCCAGACCACGGTGCCCGAGCCGACGCGTTCGCCGTTCATCCAGCCGTTGAGCATTGGGCCGACATTGAGATTGATCGCGGGGATGTTCACCGTCGCCGCCGCCATCAGCAGGGCGGGAGTCGTCTTGTCGCAGCCGGTGAGCAGCACCACGCCGTCGAGCGGGTAGCCGTAGAGCACTTCCACCAGCGAGAGATAGGAGAGGTTGCGGTCCAGCATCGCGGTGGGACGCTTGCCCGTTTCCTGGATCGGATGGCAGGGAAATTCGAACGCGACACCGCCCGCTGCGGCAATGCCCTCGCGTACCCGCTTGGCCAGATCGGTATGATGACGGTTGCAGGGTGAGAGGTCCGAGCCCGTCTGGGCGATGCCGATGATCGGCTTGCCGCCCTGCAATTCCTCGCCGGTGAGGCCGTAATTGAGATAGCGCTCGATATAGAGCGCGGTCATGCCCGGATTGTCCGGATTGTCGAACCATAGCCGCGAGCGCAGCTGCTCCGGCGTGATCACCTTCGCACGGCTTGATTTCTGATCGTCCGAAGCGCTCTTGAACATTCCGCATCTCCTCCCGTCATTGGCTCGAGCCACCCCGGCGGCGTCGGGCGCCGTCTTCTTCGCGGGGGTGGCTCGTCTTCGCTGATGACGACAGGAGAGCACGAGCCCGGCGGTCAGACAATCGCCGGGAAATGCCAATACCGCCTCGGGGCATCGCGCCCGCCGACGGCGCCGGCTTACAGCCCGAGCATCAGGCGGATGTTCTGCACGGCGGCCCCCGACGCGCCCTTGCCGAGATTGTCCAGCCGCGCCACCAGCACGGCCTGGGCGTATTCGGGGTGGGAAAAGACGCGCAGTTCCATCCGGTCAGCGCCGTTAAGCGCTTCCGGTTCGATGCGGGTCTCCTCCTGCGTCGGGATCACCCGCACCAGACCGCCATCGCCGTACCAATTGGCCAGTGTACGCTCCAGATCCGCCGCACTGGCACCGCCGAGGAGATCGAGATGCAGCGGGATCGAGATCAGCATGCCCTGATGGAACTTTCCGACAGACGGGACGAAGATCGGACGCCGCGCCAGCTTGGTGTATTTCAACAACTCCGGCAGATGTTTATGCGAAAAGTTCAAACCGTAGAGCGTGAAGTTCGGTGCTTCGCCCTGCTCATATTGTTCGATCATCTGCCGCCCGCCGCCGCTATAGCCGGACACGGCGTTGATCGTGACGGGGAAATCCTCCGGCAGGACGCCCTTCTCCACCAGCGGGCGCAGCAGCGCGATTGCGCCGGTCGGGTAGCAGCCCGGATTGGCGACACGGTCGGCCGCCGCGATCATCTGCGCCTGGCCCGGCTCCATCTCGGCGAAGCCATAGACCCAGGCGTGATCGGTGCGATGTGCTGTCGAGGCATCGAGAATGCGCGGCCGCGCGCCTTCAAGCGAATCCACCATCGCGACCGCTTCGCGGGCCGCGTCATCGGGCAGGCAGAGCACGACCAGATCGGCTTCCCGCATCATTTCGCGCCGCGCCTGCGCGTCCTTGCGCCGAGCCGGGTCGATGCTGATGATCTGCGCACCGGCCACGGCGCCGAGCTTCTCGCGGATTTCGAGCCCGGTCGTACCGGCTTCACCGTCAATGAAGATCTTTTTCGTCTGATTGTCCTGCGGGCTGGTCATGGTCGTGTTCCGTCTCCTGGGCGATGCTGTCGCGGGTTCAGTTCGGTCAATGATTACGGCTGGGGCAAGTATCGCGCGCGCAACAAAAAAGCCGCACGAAACGCGCGGCTTGCATGGGCGGATTTCAGAAGAAAACGCGCGTCATCGCAGCCGCTGGCGGGCGGTGATCATACGTCGGCTGCGGGGTTCGAAATGCGTCTTCATGGCGTGATCAATGCGTTCGCTTGGACGATTTGTCAAGCGAAAGTAGTGGCCCGACAGGGGCTCAGGCGCGAGATCAGTTCCTGGGAAAGAACATTCCCTTGATGCAGGCCGGGTTTCTCACGGTGATCTGGACGTGGCTCCTGCGATGAATGCCGCTTCGCGGAAAGGCCTTGCCGCCTTCGACGAACATGCCGCGCACGGTATCGAAGGGTTCTGTGTCAGGATCGTTCTCGATCGTTCGGTGCAGGTGGCGAAACACCGCGCAATCGAGATAGCACAGCAACAGATCACCATTCTCTGTGCCATCCGGGTTCCGGTTGTTCGGTATCTCCAGCCCGGCGCTCTCCTGGATTTCAACGAAGGCCTCGTATGCAGCCTTGACCAATTCGACGTCTTCCCGCGAGACCAGATCGAGGCAGTTTCGCAGATCGATCACGGCGCCGATGACGCTCGGATTCTCGTATTCGCCTCTCTGCTTCTTCCACTGCGCCCATTCGAGTGCACGAAGCGGATCCGATTCCCAGAAATAGGCGCCGGGTCCGAGCCAGTCGTAGTCCTTCTTGCTCTGGATGATATCGGCCCCGTCGAGCACTGCCGCCCTTGCAACGGAAGCATCACAGCCGTGGAAGCCGAGAACGAAGGATGTGGCGAGGCGTCCCAAGGTCGTTTACGCAGTAACCGACTTCTTTCCCTTGCCACCGACGTTTTTTCCGCCAACGGACTTGACCCCGCCGGACTTGACCCCGCCGGACTTGACCCCGCCGGACTTGCCACCACCGAACTCGGCCCGGAGTTTTCCCTTCTTGGTATAAATGCCTTCGTCGATGAGCATCTGGCGAGCAGCCTGCTTCGAGGTCAGTGCCTGTTTCGTGCGCTCGGCGATAGCCTTGAGAATTTTCTCGTTGCGCTGTGCCCGGTCCATCATTCGCCCGCTACCTCCACAATGACTTCCACAATGACTTCAAAAATACTCGCATTGATTGTGTATAACTCGGATTACCGAGTTTTGCAGGGTTTTCCTTTGCCGACAAGCCTCCGCATGCCCTGCGCGACGAAAGAGGCCCCGGATCGCTCCGGGGCCTCGTATTGCGTTATCGGCGCGGGGCCGGGAAGCCGGATCAGAAATCCATGCCGCCCATGCCGCCCATGCCGCCACCGCCCGGCATGGCGGGGGCCGATTCCTTCTTCGGCAACTCGGCGACCATCGCTTCGGTGGTCACGAGCAGGCTTGCGACGGAAGCCGCATCCTGGAGCGCGGTGCGCACGACCTTGGCCGGATCGACGATCCCGGCTTCGAGCATGTCGACGAAGGTTTCGGTCTGGGCATCGAAGCCGAAGGTCGCCGAGGAGTTCTCGTTGATCTTGCCGATCACGATCGAGCCTTCGACGCCCGCATTGGCCACGATCTGACGCAGCGGAGCTTCGAGCGCCTTGGAGACGATCTTGATGCCGGCCATGATGTCGTGGTTGTCGTCGGTGAGCTTGTCGACCGCGCCCTTGGCACGCAGGAGTGCAGTGCCGCCACCGGGAACGATGCCTTCCTCGACCGCCGCACGGGTGGCGTTGAGGGCATCGTCGATGCGATCCTTCTTCTCCTTCACCTCGATCTCGGAGGAGCCGCCGACGCGGATCACCGCGACGCCGCCCGCGAGCTTGGCCAGACGCTCCTGGAGCTTCTCACGGTCGTAATCGGAGGTGGTTTCCTCGATCTGCGCCTTGATCTGGGCGACGCGGGCCTCGATGTCGTCCTTCGAACCGGCGCCATCGACGATGGTCGTATTTTCCTTCTCGATGCGCACGTTCTTGGCGCGACCGAGCATGTCGAGCGTCACGTTCTCGAGCTTGATGCCGAGATCCTCGGAGACGGCCGTACCGCCGGTGAGGATGGCGATGTCCTCGAGCATGGCCTTGCGGCGATCACCAAAGCCCGGCGCCTTGACAGCGGCGATCTTCAGGCCGCCACGCAGCTTGTTGACCACGAGCGTGGCGAGCGCCTCGCCCTCGATGTCCTCGGCGACGATCAGCAGCGGCTTGCCGGACTGGACGACGGATTCGAGGATCGGCAGCATCGGCTGCAGCGAGGTCAGCTTCTTCTCGTGGATGAGGATGTAGGGATCCTCGAGCTCGGCGACCATCTTCTCGGAATTGGTCACGAAATACGGCGAGAGGTAGCCGCGATCGAACTGCATGCCCTCGACGATGTCGACTTCCGTTTCGGCAGTCTTGGCTTCCTCGACGGTGATGACACCCTCGTTGCCGACCTTCTGCATGGCATCGGCGATCATCTGGCCGACCAGCTTGTCGCCATTGGCGGAGATGGTGCCGACCTGCGCGACTTCGCCGGAGGAATTCACCGGACGGGCGCGGTTGCGGATGTCCTCGATGGCGGCCTTGACGGCCGTGTCGATGCCGCGCTTCAGGTCCATCGGATTCATGCCGGCGGCGACCGACTTGGCGCCTTCCTTGACGATGGCGTGAGCCAGCACCGTGGCGGTGGTGGTGCCGTCACCGGCGGCGTCGTTGGTCTTCGAGGCCACTTCGCGCACCATCTGGGCGCCCATGTTCTCGAACTTGTCGGAAAGTTCGATCTCCTTGGCGACCGTCACACCATCCTTGGTAATGCGCGGCGCGCCGAAGGACTTCTCGATCACGACGTTGCGGCCCTTGGGGCCGAGCGTGACGCGTACGGCTTCAGCGAGAATTTCGACGCCGCGCAGCATCTTGTCGCGCGCTTCCGTCGAGAATTTGACTTCCTTGGCAGCCATTTTGACACTTCCTCTTGGAATTTCGGGATCACCGGACGCCCGGATCGGGCCGGGATCCCATCTGTTTCAACGTTGCGGCGGCGCCGTGCGATGCGTCTCGCCACCGGGTTCGACAGCGGGCCGTGCTTACGCGACGACGCCCATGATGTCGGATTCCTTCATGATCAGCAGGTCTTCGCCGTCGATACGGACTTCGGTGCCGGACCACTTGCCGAACAGAACGCGGTCACCCGCCTTGACGTCGAGGGCGGCAACCTTGCCGGTCTCGTCACGCGCACCGGGGCCGACGGCGACGATTTCGCCTTCCTGCGGCTTCTCCTTGGCGGCGTCGGGAATGATGATGCCACCCTTGGTCTTCTCTTCCGCTTCGATGCGGCGAACCACGACACGATCGTGCAGGGGACGGAATTTCATGTGTGCGTCCTCGTTTTCTCTGGCGTTGGGGCCCGCTATGCGTTACGCGAGACCCCGATTGAACACGCTGCTAGCACTCTCTATCAGTGAGTGCCAGCGCTGAGCCGGAGATAAGCGCGGCGCGGCATTCTGTCAAGACATTCGCGCGCGTCAGATGATTACGGGGCCTCCGGTTTGCCGAGGCGCATATGGGTCTTGTGCGCGCGGGCGGTTGACCCGCGTCGGATGCAGCCCAGAATGACGGGAAACCGGTCGTTCCTGACAACAAGGCGCAAACATGAGCGAAACGCCCCGCACCCATGAATCCGCAGCCGGACAAGCCCAGGCCTCTCCGGCCAGGCCGCCGCGTGTCGGTCTGTTCGTCACCTGCCTCGTCGATCTGATGCGCCCGTCGGTGGGATTCGCCGCAGCGCGGCTGCTGGAGGAGGCGGGCTGCACGGTGCATGTGCCGGCGCAGACCTGCTGCGGCCAGCCGGCCTATAATTCCGGTGATCGCGGCACCACCCGCGATCTGGCAGAGCAGGTGATCGATGCGTTCGCGGGCTTCGATTACGTCGTTGCACCGTCGGGATCCTGCGCCGGCATGATCCGCACGCATTATCCCGAACTCTTCCACGATGATCCGAACTGGCTGCCGCGCGCCAATGCGCTTGCCGCCAAGACCTACGAGCTGACGAGTTTTCTCGTCGATGTCATGTTTCATACCCGCACCGGTGCGCGCTTCCGCCGGCGCGTGACCTATCACGATTCCTGCGCCGGCTTGCGCGAGCTCGGCGTTCAGGGCCAGCCGCGCAAGCTGCTCGCGGGGGTCGAGGGGCTCGAACTGGTCGAGATGGCGGAATCCGACGTCTGCTGCGGTTTCGGCGGAACCTTCGCGGTCAAATACGGCGAGATTTCCAACGCCATCGTCGAGGCGAAGACGAAGAATATCACCGAATCCGGCGCTCCGGTCCTGCTCGCTGGCGATCTGGGTTGCCTGATGAACATGGCGGGCAAGCTCTCGCGTGACGGCAAGACGGTCGAGGTGCGCCATGTCGCCGAGGTGCTCGCCGGCATGACGGACGAACCGGCGATCGGGGCGCAGGACTGACGGCGATCTGCCGAGGCCTCACCCGGTGATGCCGAGCGCCGCATCGGCGCCATTGCAATTCGCGGCGCGATGGTTCAAACGGATGCGCAAAACCGGCCCGGCTTCCGGCGCATGTCCCGTGGTCGGCGCCCGGCCTCAACGCCGTCCAACTGGCACATATCCATGACCGATCAGACCCGTCCCGACGATCCCGTTTCGATCCGTCGCACCTTCGCCATCATCTCGCACCCTGATGCGGGCAAGACCACGCTGACCGAGAAGCTCCTGCTCTTCGGCGGCGCAATCCAGCTCGCCGGCGAGGTCAAGGCGAAACGCAACCGGGTCAATACGCGCTCGGACTGGATGAACATCGAGCGCCAGCGCGGCATCTCGGTCATGACCTCGGTCATGACCTTCGAATATGACGGGCGCGTCTTCAACCTGCTCGACACGCCGGGCCACGAGGATTTCTCGGAAGACACCTACCGCACGCTGACCGCAGTCGATTCCGCCATCATGGTGATCGACGCCGCAAAGGGCATCGAGGACCGCACGCGCAAGCTGTTCGAGGTCTGCCGCCTGCGCGACATCCCGATCGTCACCTTCATCAACAAGATGGACCGCGAGACGCGCGATCCGTTCGATCTGCTCGACGAGATCGAGAAGACCCTCGCCCTCGACACCGCGCCGGTGACCTGGCCGATCGGGCGCGGCAAGGATTTCGCCGGCACCTACAACCTCGCGCAAAACACCATCCGCCGTCTTGATGGGGAGGTGGAGGCCACGCCCGTATCGGGGCCGGAAGACAAGCTGTTCGACGAATTGCTCTCGCAATACGATGTCGATGAATGGCGCGAGGAGGTGGCGCTGGCGCGCGAGGGTTTGCGCCCCTTCGATCTCGCCGCCTTCCGCGAGGGCCATCTGAGCCCGGTCTTCTTCGGCAGCGCGTTGCGCAATTTCGGTGTGCGCGATCTGATCGATTCGCTGGGTGCCATCGCGCCGCCGCCGCGTGCCCAGGAGGCCGAGGGGCGCATGGTCGAGGCGGATGAGCGCAAGATGACGGGCTTCATCTTCAAGATCCAGGCCAATATGGACCCCAACCATCGTGACCGCATCGCCTTCATGCGCGTCTGCTCAGGCAAGCTGACGCGTGGGATGAAGGCGAAACTGGTGCGCNCCGGCAAGCCGATCACCCTGTCTGCGCCGCAATTCTTCTTCGCCCAGGACCGTGCCATCGCCGATGAGGCCTATGCCGGCGACGTGGTCGGCATTCCCAATCACGGGACTTTGCGCATCGGCGACACGCTGAGCGAGGGCGAGCAGATCGTGTTTCGCGGTGTCCCGAGCTTCGCCCCCGAGCTCATGCGCCGCGTCAAGATCGGTGATGCGATGAAGCAGAAGAAACTGCGCGAAGCATTGCAGCAGCTCGCGGAGGAGGGCGTCGTCCAGCTCTTCATCCCGTTCGACGGCTCGGGCGCCATTGTCGGCGTGGTCGGTGCGCTGCAGCTGGATGTGCTCAAGGAACGGCTGGGAGCGGAGTATAATCTGCCGATCGATTACGAGCCCGTTCGGTTCAGCATCTGCCGCTGGGTCGAGGCGGATGACCGGGCCGAACTCGACAAGTTCATGACCGCCAACAATTCCGCCATGGCCAACGACCTCGACGGCGCGCCCGTCTTCATGGCGCCCTCGCCCTTCTCGTTGCAATACGATGCCGAGCGCTGGCCGGCGATCCGCTTTACGGATGTGAAGGATTATCAGCGCAAGTCGGATTGAGCGGCCACTACGTATGTATCGCGATGGCGGGCGGATGGCGCGGATGCGACAAGGGTAGCCGACGCAACCCTTTCCGCAGTGCTCCCCCATGGACAAGAAGACACAGTTCAATATCTGGTACTGGGTCGCGGCCTTTGCCGGGCTGATGCTGCTGCAATTCTTCCTGACGACGGGCCAGGTCGCGCAGATCAGCTATTCCGAATTCGAGCAGTATTTGCGCGAGGGCCGCATTACGCAGGTGGAGGTTTCCGAGCGCCATCTGCGCGGCAATCTCGATCCGCCGCTTGCCGGTGGCGAGAACCAGTTCTCGACCGTGCGCGTCGAGCCCGAGATCGTTGATCGCCTGGCGGAGCATCAGGTCGAGGTGGTCGGGCGAATCGAGGATACGTTCCTTCGCGATCTGCTTTCCTGGATGCTGCCGCTGCTGCTCTTCATCGGCATCTGGATCTTCCTGCTGCGCCGGATGGCCGGCGGCATGGGCGGGGGGATGATGCAGATCGGCAAAAGCAAGGCCAAGATCTACGTCCAGACCGATACCAAGGTCAGCTTCGATGATGTCGCGGGCGTCGATGAGGCCAAGGACGAGCTCAAGGAGATCGTCGATTTCCTGAAAGACCCGGTGGATTATTCGCGGCTGGGTGGGCACATGCCCAAGGGCGTGCTGCTCGTCGGCCCGCCGGGTACCGGCAAGACGCTGATCGCGCGCGCCGTGGCGGGCGAGGCGCAGGTGCCGTTCTTCTCGATCTCGGGCTCGGAATTCGTCGAGATGTTCGTCGGCGTCGGCGCGGCGCGGGTGCGCGATCTGTTCGAGCAGGCCCGCAAGCACGCGCCGGCGATCATCTTCATTGACGAGCTCGACGCGCTCGGGCGAGCGCGCGGCGCGGGGCCCAGCATGGGCGGGCATGACGAGAAGGAGCAGACGCTCAACCAGCTGCTCGTCGAACTCGACGGGTTCGATGCCTCGATCGGCGTGGTGCTGCTGGCGGCGACCAACCGCCCCGAAATCCTCGATCCGGCGCTACTGCGCGCCGGGCGATTCGACCGGCAGGTGCTGGTCGACCGGCCCGACAAGATCGGTCGCGCGCAGATTCTGCGCGTCCATATGAAAAAGGCGAAACTTGCCGATGATGTGGATCCGGAGAAAGTCGCGGCGCTGACGCCCGGGTTCACGGGCGCGGATCTGGCCAATCTCGTCAACGAGGCGACGCTGCTTGCCACCCGCCGCAAGGCGGATTCGGTGACGCTTGATGATTTCAACAACGCCATCGAGCGTATCGTCGCGGGGCTGGAAAAGCGTAACCGGCTGCTCAATCCAAGGGAACGCGAGGTCGTCGCCTATCACGAGATGGGCCATGCGCTGGTCGCACTTGCGCTGCCCGGGATCGACCCGGTCCACAAGGTCTCGATCATTCCGCGTGGCGTGGGTGCGCTCGGCTACACCATCCAGCGCCCGACCGAGGATCGCTTCCTGATGACGCGGGAAGAACTTCTCGACAAGATGGCGGTACTGATCGGGGGCAGGGCGGCGGAGTGGGTCGTCTTCGGGCATCTCTCCACCGGCGCTTCCGACGATCTCGCCAGGATTACCGACATTGCCCGCGCCATGGTCACCCGCTACGGCATGTCGGAGAAGCTCGGCCATGTCGCGCTCGAGAAGGAGCAGCGTGGTTATGTGGTGCCGGGGAGTTATGGCTATGGCAATGGCCATGATTACGGCGCGGCGACCGCCGATGCCGTCGATGCGGAGGTGCGTGCCATCATCGACGAGGCTTTCGCCCGCACGGTCGCGCTGCTCGAAGCCAACCGCGAAACGCTCGATGTCACGGCGAAGCGGCTTCTGGCCGAGGAGACGCTGGATGCGGATGCGCTGAAGGGCATGGTCGGCAAGTTGCACCGGGTTCCGGCCTGAAATACGATGCCGCCCGGCACGGGGACCGGGCGGCTTTCATCAGGCAATGCCGGTGGTGATCACTCGGGGATCAACACCGTGTCGATGACGTGGATCACGCCGTTGGAGGCCTCGATATCGGCCGTCACCACCATCGCCTCGCCGACCCGCACGCCGTCAGTGGCATCAATGGCGAGCTCCGCGCCCTGAACCGTCTCGACCGAGAGGGTCTGGCCGGCAATGTCGGATGACATCACGGCACCGGGGATGACGTGATAGGTCAGGATGGAGACGAGCTGATCGCGGTTTTCTTCCTCGAGAAGGCTCTCGACCGTGCCGTCGGGGAGCGCCGCGAAAGCCTCATCCGTGGGTGCGAAAACAGTGAAGGGGCCTTCGCCCTTCAGGGTGTCGACGAGGCCCGCAGCCTGGACGGCGGCGACGAGCGTCTCAAAGGAACCTGCCGCGATTGCGGTATCGACGATGTCGTCGGCCTGGGCCACGGAGACCGACATAAGCATAGCCGCCGAAGCAGCAGCGATCGTCTTGCCAAAACGCATTTTCGTTTCCTCTCGTAAAAACATGTGCATGTTCTGCAACACATGAATACTTACGTTTGACGAGTGATTCCGGATGATGCAAAAGTGAAAAACCGATTATCACATCGCCGTGATGCGTTGGTGAGCAGCGCGTGAACGCATAATTCATGTGTATGCCGGGGGTTGGCCAGAGGCCTGCGAACATGCTTCCCTGTGGCCTGGAAACAGGCAGGCCCGTGCGGTGCATGGCTCGCGCCAAGCACGGCGGGCACGGCGGGACGAGCGCGCAGGAGGTGTCATGACGGTTTCTTTCGCCGGGTTTCTCGATCGAGACGGCATGCGGCGCCGGTCAGGCCTCGGCCCCCTGGTGGCGATCATGGCGGCACTGCTGCTGCTCGTGGCCGGTGGGACCGATGCCCGTGCCGAAACGCCCATATTGCAGATTACCGGCGCGGTCGCGAATCAGACCCCGATCACCCTCACGCGGGCGGATCTCGAAGCCCTGCCGCAGCAGGTTATCGAAACGCATACGGTAGTCACGGACGGTCTGCGCCGCTTCGAGGGCCCGCTGATGCGCGATCTGCTCGCCCATTTCGGCGCCGAGGGTGACGAGGTAGTCGCGCGCGCATTGAACGATTACGAGATCACCATTCCCGTCGCGGATTTCGAGGATTACGATGTCGTCGCCGCGCTGACGATGGATGGCGAGCGGCTCTCGCCGCGTGATCGCGGACCGATCTGGATCGTCTATCCGCGTGACGATCACGCCGCGCTTCAGGATATCCGCTACGATTACCGCTGGGTCTGGCAACTCGCGAGCCTCGAGATCCGATGAAGGGCGCCGGCCCCTTTCTGCGCAGCTATGGCGGGCCGGCCCTGCTGATCGGCCTCTGCGTGGGGCTTTTGATCTTCGCGCTCTGGCGCCTTGCCGTGATCGAGCGGGATATGCGAATCGAGGCGACGGAGAACATGCTCTGGGTGATCAGCCAGACGCAGATGGAGGCGTTGCGGCTCGACAAGGCGATCTCGGATCATGCACGCGGCACGGCGGATGAGGACCGCGTCGTCTTGCGCTACGCGCTGCTGCTGTCGCGTCTCGACCTCCTGCTGCAGGGGCCTCAGCAGCGCTATCTGGCGCGCATTGAAGCCTCTGAAACGATTGCTGCGCATGATACGGCCATCCGCAACGCGGATCCGGAGACGGTCACCGGTGATGCGGCGGCTTTTGCCGTGACCAATGCGCGCCTCGAAGAAAACCTCGCCGGTCTCCATGCCACGCTCAATCGCGCGGCGAATGACACGATGGTGCGCGAATGGGAGGCGATCGCCGAGCGGCTCGACGCTTATCGCGCCGCCGTCTGGCAGGTGATCGGCTCGGTGATCGGCGTGCTGGCCGGCTGGCTGATGATCGGCTGGCGGCTCATCGCCAACGAGCGTCAGCTGCGCCGTGCGGAGGAAGAGCGCAGCCGGGCGCTCACGCTGGAGCAGGCCTTGCGGCGCGAGAGGGCGGTGAGCGCCTATTACCGCGACTTCGCGGCCATCGTCTCGCACCAGTTCCGCACCCCGCTCGCCATCATCGACAGCGCGGTGCAGCGTCTGGTGCGGCGTGGCGATGCTGTGACCGCTGCCGATGTCGCGCGGCGCGAGGGCGCGATCCGCGACGCGATCCACCGTCTGACGCGGCTCGTCGACACGGCCCTGCTCGCGGGGCGACTCGATAGCGGCCAGGTGAGCGTCAAGCCGCGTCATTGTGATCTCGCCGTGATCGTGCGTGAAAGTTGCGCGCAGTTCCGTGCGCTCAATCCGGAGCGCGACATCCGTTTCGCCAGCGCCGCTGCAACCACCACCGCCTGGTGTGACCGCGATCTCGTCGATCATATCCTGGCCAATCTCATCGCCAATGCGCTGAAATACAGCCCGGAATCCGCGCCTGTGGAACTGAGGCTGTTCAATACAGGTGCAAAGATCGCCGTCGCTGTCACCGATTACGGGCCGGGCATCGCACCCGCCGATCGCCCGCACGTCTTCGACCGCTTTTATCGCGGCGAGACGGGCGGCCACAGCGAGGGCAGCGGGCTTGGCCTGTCACTTGCGCGCGATCTCGCGCAGTTGCAGGGCGGCGATCTGGGCTTCGAGACATGGACCGGGCGCGGCAGCGTGTTTACGCTTGGCCTGCCGCGCATGTTCGATCCCGATACGCTCCCGGGGGAGGAAGGTACGCAGGTGGAGAGCAGGTTGGTCAATGACGAGAAGGAGCCAGCGCGATGATTGACGCGCCGCTGATTCTGGTTTGCGAGGACGAGGCGGAACTGCGTCGCGACATCATCGAGGAATTGTCGGAGGCAGGATATCGCACGGTCGAGGCCGCCGATGGCAAGGAAGCACTCGTGCAGCTCGCCGCCTGCCGTCCCGATCTGACCCTGTGCGACATCACCATGCCGCGTCTCGATGGCTATGGTGTGCTCGCGCAGGTGCGGCGCGACCACCCCGAACTCGCGCGCATGCCCTTCGTCTTCCTCACGGTCTTCGCCGATCCCGCCGATATGGTCGAGGGCAAGCGCGCGGGGGCGGATGATTATCTGGTCAAGCCGATCGATTACGATCTCCTGCTCGCCACGGTCGAGGCGCGGCTGCGCGAGATCGCCCGCTGGCGCGCCCACGACGTCGATGCAATGGCGCAGCCCCGCGCCGCCCTCGAAGCCATGCGGGGCGATGGCGCGCTCGCGGTGCTCGACACCATCGCCACCGGAATCATGCTCATGGGCAGCGGCGGCAGGATCCTGCACGGCAACGAGGCCGCCACGCGCCTGCTGGCGACGCAATACGGTCAGAGCGACCCGGCGCGGCTGCCGCCCGGTTTCGGCGGTGCCGGCCTGCGCTCTCTGATCGATCGGGCCGAGCAGGCCAGTCGTGCCTCAGAGGCGTTTTCCGGGGCGATGGCCCTTGATCCGCCCGAATCCGGCAAGCCGGTGCCGGATGGCGGCACACTGATGGTGATGGTCGCCGCGCTGCCGGGCCGTGATACGGTGGAGCAGGGCGATGCGCAGATTGCGCTGTTCCTCGTCGATTCCGCGCGCCGCACGCGCCTGTCCGATGCCATGCTGGCCCAGATCTTCGGTCTCACGCCCACTGAGAGTGCCGTGGCGGGGCGACTCGCGGCGGGTGAACGGCTCGATGCGATCGCCGGTGCGCTCGGGATCTCGCAGACGACGGTATCGTTCCATCTGCGCAACATTTTCGGCAAGACCCGCACCAACCGCCAGGCCGATCTGATCGCGCTGATGCTTTGTGCGCCGGTTCTTGGTGGCTGCGGTGCGCCCGCCATCGATCCCGCGCTTGCGCCGGCGGCACGGCTTTGACAGGGTGACGCCGACCGGGACACCGGTTTTCGATGAAGGATAACAGCAGATGATCAAGGCAATCGTGACGGGACATTCGCGCGGGCTCGGTGGCGGGATGGCGCAGGCGCTGCTGGCGCGCGACGTCCGTGTGCTCGGGGTGTCGCGCCGGTCGAACGCCGCGTTGGCGGAGCGCTTTTCGCAGAATCTTCAGGAGGTCACGCTCGATCTTTCAGATGCGCAAGCAGCGCAATCCTGGCTCGCCGGCGCCGAAATGCGCGATTTCCTGGCCGATGCGCAGACCGCGATCCTGATCAACAATGCCGGCATCGTCCAGCCGATCGGGCCCAGCGGCGCGCTCGACATCGCCACCATCGCGCAGGCGGTGACGCTCAACATTGCCGGGCCACTGATGGCGGCCAATGCCTTCATCGCCGCGACGGAGAAGGTTGCGGACCGGCGGATCATGCATATTTCCAGCGGTGCGGGACGGCGCCCGATGCCGGGCTGGTCGATCTATTGCGCCACCAAGGCCGCACTCGACCATCATGCCCGCTCCCTCGCCGCCGATACCGTACCGCATCTCGCGATCGAGAGCCTCGCCCCCGGCGTGATCGATACCGACATGCAGGGCGAGATCCGCGCGACGACGCCGGAGCAGTTCACATTGCGTGAGCAATTCGTCGCCATGAAGCAGAACAACGACCTGTCCAGCCCCGAAAGCTGCGGCGAGGCCATCGTCGCGCATCTCCTCGGCCCGCGCTTCGGCGCGGAAGTGATCACCGATATCCGCCAGCTCGGCTGATGCGCAGGCCGCGCGCAAGCGCACTCATTCCGGCTTGAGCAGCACGTGGCGCTTTTTGCCAAAGGAGAGCTTGACAACGCCGTCGCGCAGATCGGCACCGGTGAGGCTGAGCCGTTCATCGGTGACGACCGTGTCGTTCACGCGCAATCCCCCCGCCTTGATCTGACGGCGGCCCTCGCCCATCGAGCCGGTGAGGCCGGCATGGTCGGGGCCGAAGGCGGCGAGGACGGAAAGGCCCTGTTCGATCAGGTTTGAGGGGATCGTCACCGTGGGCAGGCTCGCGGCGGTCTTGCCCTGTTCGAAGGTCTGGCGGGCGGTCTCGGCGGCCTGTTCCGCCGCCTCACGCCCATGCATCAGGGCGGTGGCCTCGTCGGCGAGCTTTTTCTTGGCCTCGTTGATCTCCGCACCTGCGAGCGCCTCGTAGCGGGCAATCTCCTCCATGGGCAGCAGGGTGAACAGGCGCATGAAGCGGCCCACATCGCCGTCTTCGGTGTTGCGCCAGAACTGCCAGTAATCCCAGGGGCTGAGCATATCGGCATTGAGCCAGACGGCGCCCGACGCGGTCTTGCCCATCTTGGCGCCGGATGCGGTGGTCAGGAGCGGGCAGGTCAGCGCGTAGAGCTGGTGCGTGCCGAGCCGGCGCCCGAGATCGATGCCGTTGACGATGTTGCCCCATTGATCCGAGCCGCCCATCTGCAGATTGCAGCCGTAGCGCCTGGCCAGTTCGACGTAATCATAGGCCTGGAGGATCATGTAGTTGAATTCGAGGAAGGAGAGCTCGTGCTCGCGCTCCAGCCGCAGCTTCACCGAATCGAAGGAGAGCATGCGGTTGACGGAAAAATGCCGGCCCACGTCACGCAGGAATTCGATGTAGTTGAGCTTCGTCAGCCATTCCGCATTATCGACCATGACCGCGTCGCCTGCGCCATCGCCGAAGCTCACGAAGCGGCGGAAGGTCTTCTTGATCTCTTCCTTGTTGGCGTCGATCTGCTCGATGGTGAGCAGCTTGCGGCTCTCGTCCTTGCCGGACGGGTCACCAACGCGGGTGGTGCCGCCGCCCATGAGCGTGATCGGCTTGCCGCCGGTCTTCTGCAGCCAGTGCAGCATCATGATGGAGAGCAGATGGCCCACATGCAGCGAAGGTGCGGTGCAATCATAGCCCACATAGGCGACGAGCTCCCCGGCGCGCGCCTTTTCGTCCAGCCCTTCCATGTCGGAGCACTGGTGAATGAAGCCGCGTTCGGTCAGGATGCGGAGAAAGTCGGATCGGGGCGCGCTCATCGCGGGTCTCTTCTGCCTGGTTCTTGCTGCTGACGCCGGGGCGTTTAACAGCTTACTGCGCAAAGATCACGGGAATTTGCAAGAATGAATGCCGCAAAGCCGCCAATCCGCCGCGCCATCGGGCTGATGAGCGGCACCTCTCTCGATGGTGTCGATGTCGCGCTGATCGAGACCGATGGTGAGGTGATCGCCGGATTCGGCCCGACGGGCTATCGCGCCTATACGGCGGATGAGCGCGCCGTGCTCGCCCGCGCCCTTGATGAAGCCGGCGGGCTCACGGATCGCGCTGCGCGGCCCCCGGCGCTCGCGGAAGCCGAGGCGGTGGTGACGCGTGCGCATGCGGATGCGGTGGCCGCGTTTCTCGTCGAGAGCGGGCTCACGCGCGCGGATATCGAAGTGATCGGCTTTCACGGCCAGACGGTGCTGCATCGGCCCGCGCTGGGGCTGACGGTCCAGCTCGGTGACGGGGCGGCGCTGGCGCGGGCAATCGGGATCAAGGTCGTGCATGACCTGCGCGCGGCGGATGTCGCGGCCGGCGGGCAGGGGGCGCCGCTGGTGCCGGTCTTCCATCGCGCCATCGCCCGCATGGCCGGGATCGCGCCGCCGCTCGCCATCCTGAATATTGGCGGCGTGGCCAATGTCACCTTCATCTTCTCCGACGAGAGCATGCTCGCCTTTGATACCGGCCCCGGCAACGCCCTGATCGACGATCTCCTGCGCGAACGGCTCGGCCTGCCCTATGACGATGCCGGTGCCATCGGCGCGCGCGGGTCGCCGGAGGAGCCGCTTATCGACTGGCTGATGCGGCATCCGTATTTTGCGGCGACGCCGCCGAAATCCCTCGATCGCAACTGGTTTTCGCATCGCATGGTCGGCCATCTCGACACGCCCGATGCGGCGGCGACGCTCACCGCCTTCACCCTGCGCAGCATCACCGCCGCGCTCGATCATGCCCGGGAGAAGCCCGCACGCTGGATCGTCGCCGGGGGCGGGGCGCGCAACACCGCCTTGTGCGAGGCGCTCGGGCAGCATCTGCAAACGCGCCTGACGCGTGCCGAGGCAGCGGGCTGGTCGGGTGATCACCTCGAGGCGCAGGCCTTCGCCTATCTCGCCATGCGCGCCCTGCGGGGCCTGCCGATCACCTATCCCGGCACGACCGGCGTGGCGGCGCCGATGACGGGCGGGGNGCTGGCGGAGCCTGATGCGGAGGAGGGCAATCTGCCTGAGAATTGAGCAGCGATTGCCTGCTTTATGCCGGGTTGACGCGATTGTCGGAAGGGAAGGGCGGTCATAAGATCATCGCATCGAAGCGCGTCGGTCGCGCGTGATCATGCGGGAGTATCAAGCCATGTCGCCATCGCCTCACGGCCCCCTGCGCGTCGGTATCGGCGGCCCGGTCGGCTCGGGCAAGACCGCGCTGATGGAGGCCCTGTGCAAGCGCTTCGCCGGCATCTACGACCTGTGCGCGATCACCAACGACATCTATACCAAGGAAGACGCGCGGCTGCTCACCGTCGCCGGGGCGCTGCCGGAGGAGCGTATTCTCGGGGTCGAGACCGGCGGCTGCCCGCATACGGCGATCCGCGAGGACTGCTCGCTCAACCTCTCCGCCATCGAGACGATGCGCCGGAAATTTCCTGATCTGGAGCTGATTCTGGTGGAATCGGGCGGTGACAATCTCGCCGCGACCTTCTCGCCGGAACTCGCCGATCTGACCATCTACGTGATCGACGTCGCAGCCGGCGAGAAGATCCCGCGCAAGGGCGGGCCGGGGATCACGCGCTCGGATCTGTTCGTGATCAACAAGATTGATCTGGCCCCGCATGTCGGCGCGGATCTTTCGGTGATGGAGGCGGATACGCTGCGCATGCGGCCCAAACGCCCCTTCGTCTTCACCAACATGCACAGCGGCGAGGGCGTCGATGTCGTCGCGCGCTTCATCGAGGAGGCGGGCGGCCTCAAGGCCAGGGCTGCGTGACGTCACAGAATCGGCAAAGAGGGGACCGGGTATGATGAAACGCTTTTTTGCCACCGCAAGCGGCGCGACAGCCTTTCTCGCGCTCACGACCGGCGCGGCGCTCGCCCATCCGCATCACCATCATGGCGAAGCGGCGGGTTTTCTGCCCGGTTTCCTGCATCCGCTGACGGGGCTCGATCACATACTCGCCATGGTCGCGGTCGGCATCTGGGCGGCGCTCATCGGCGGGCGGGCGCTGATCGCCTGGCCCGTGGCCTTCGTCATGACCATGGCCGTGGCCGCGCTGGCCGGGATGGCCTATGGCGGCATTTCCGTGATGGAGATCGGCATCGCACTCTCGGTGGTGGCGCTCGGGCTCGCGGTCGCCTTGCGCGTGCGCGCGCCGCTGGTCCTCGGCGGCGCCGTGATCGGGCTGTTCGCGATCTTCCACGGCTATGCCCATGGCGCAGAATTGCCGGCTGAAACGGGAGCGCTCGGCTATATTGCGGGTTTCGCGCTCGCCACGGCGCTGCTCCACGCGACCGGTCTCGCGCTCGGCGTCCTGATCGGGCGCAGCCCCGGGATCTGGGCGTCGCGCGTGGCCGGGGCCGGGGTCGCGGCGATCGGGATGGTGCTGCTCGTGGCGTGAACGGGGCCGGCTGCGCGGCTCAAGCGCCCCAGGTCCTTTCGAGCACACGCAGCCAATTGCCATAGCAGAGCTTTTCCATCAGCGGCTCGCTGATGCCGTGATCGCGCATGGCGCGCCGCAGATTGATCAGTCCGGCGCAGTCGGTGATCGCATCGGGGACGGTGGCGCCGTCGAAATCCGAGCCGAATCCGACGCGATCCTCTCCCAGCCGTTCGACGAGGTGATCGAGGTGGCGCATGATCACGTCGAGCCCGACATCAGGGTCCATGCGTCCGTCCGGGCGCAGGAAAGCGGCGGCGAAGTTGATCCCGACCATGCCGTCGCTCTCGCGAATCTGATCGAGCTGGCGATTGGTCAGGTTGCGCGCATGCGGGCAGATGGCATGGGCATTGGAATGGGTGGCGACGATGGGCGCGTCGCTGATCGCGGCGAGATCGCGGAAGCCGGCTTCGTTGAGATGCGCAACGTCGAGCATGATCCGCAGCCGGTTGCAGGCCTTGACCAGCTCCTTGCCGGCATCGGTGAGCCCGCCGCCGGTATCGCCGGTGGAGGGGAAGCGGAAAGGCACACCATGGCCGTAGATGGTCGGGCGGCTCCAGACCGGGCCGAGCGAACGCAAGCCTGCGGCGTGGAGGGTCTCGAGGGCGTGGAAATCCGGGTCGATCGCCTCGGCGCCCTCCATGTGGAGGATGGCGGCCATGCGATCCGATTCGATCACTGTGCGCAGCTGGGCGGCATTGCGGCAGATGGTGACCGCGCCCGCCGCTTCGAGCCGATAAAGCCAGGCGATTTCGCCGAGCGCGACCTTGATCGCTTCCTCGAAGGGGATGCGCGGCGGCAGCGCGATGTCGTAGCGGCTCTGTCGCATCATCGCATCCGCGTCCTCGGCACTGCCGGGGCTGGGTACATAGACGGCGAAGAAACCGCCGGCGAAGCCGCCATTGCGGGCGCGGGGCAGGTCGATATGGCCGTCACCGTGGCCGCGCAGGACCGCTTCGACGCTGACCTCCCCGCGATAGAGCTTCAGCAGGAGATCGTTGTGGCCGTCGAAGATCGGCGGTGTGGCGTGGCGACTCATGGAAGACACTCCAGCTATGGCCCTTGCCTGATATGAGGCAGGGTTCGGTGCTGCCTCATGCGTTTCGAATACGGCGCGATTCGCATTTGGCGCGTCATGATCTATGCACGAAACGGGCCGGTCCCGTCGAGACGGCTGTCGCCATTCCCGTCACGGGGAATTGCCCGACCCGCTCAGGCCGCCTTAGCCGCCCGGCGCCGACGGGCGAATTCGGTGAGCGCCTCATCGGCTTCGTCTGGAAGTCTGATCTCCAGCGTCACCAGGAGATCCCCGGTCTGTTTCTTGCCTGGCAGGCCCTTGCCGCGCATGCGGAAGGTGCGCCCCGAACTCGACATGGGCGGGATCTTCATCTCCACCGCGCCGGTGAGCGTCGGTACCCGCAGCGTCGCACCGAGGATCGCGTCTTCGAGCGGCACCGGCAGGCGATGGCGCAGATTGTCGCCCTCGACCGTGAATTTCTCATGCGGGATGATATCGATGCGCAGGAGCACGTCGCCGGGTTCGCCGATCGGGTTCTCGCCGCCGAGGCCGCGCAGGCGGATGGTCTGCCCGTCGCTGACGCCTTTGGGCAGATTGACCTCGACCTCGCGATCATTGGGCAGCAGGATGCGCTTCTTCGCGCCAGCGGCTATGTCTTCGAGGGTGACGCTGAGGGAGGCGTTTATATCCGCACCTTTTCCCGCGCCTCTACCGGCCGCGCCGCTCCGCGCACCGGCCTGCCCGGCCTGCTGGAACGGGTTGGGGCCCCGTCCCGCCTGGCGGAAGGCATCGCCGAAGAGCTGCGAGAAGATGTCCTCAGCGCCGCCACCGCCACCTGCTCCGGGACCGCTGCGCCAGGCGCCGCCGCGCCCGCGCGCCGCCGCTGCGGGATCGAAGTCGAAACCTTCGAAGCCCTCATAGCGACGCCCGCCGCCCGCACCGAAACCGGAAAAGCGCGGTTTGCCCTCCGCGTCGATCTCCCCGCGATCGAACTGGCCGCGCTTTTCCGCATCGCCCAGCAATTCATAGGCGGAGTTGATCTCGGCGAAGCGCGAAGCTGCCTTGGCATCCTTGTTCTGATCCGGGTGCCATTTCTTCGCGAGCTTGCGGAAGGCAGACTTGATCTCCGCCTCGCTCGCCGATCGTGACACGCCGAGAATGTCGTAAGGGTCGCGCATGTTTGGATCCTGCCGCGCATGGATTGCGTGAAACTGGAGGGTCCGGAAGCCGCGTGTGGCGCCCAGACCGGCTACGATCCGGATATGGGATAGGTGTTGCCGTTACGCAACTCCCGTGCTGGAACGCGATATTCCGCCGCGTGATTCAGAGTGCGTCAGCCGCATCGTTTTCCGCGGAAAAGCCGTCGATGCGCCAATCCGCCTCCGACATGCGACAGGCAATACCTTTGCCGGTACGCGGCGGCTTTTCGGCGAAGGACAGATCCGCCTCGAAATCCCGACAGACCCGGTCATCGCGCACATAAGGGTTCGATGCCGATTCGAATGCACCGGCATTCCCCGTCTCCGGATTGTCCCAGCCGACACGTGTTCCGGACCCCTGCGGATCAAGGGCGACGGCAAGTGCAGCCCGCGCGCGGCGCCAATCCTCATGATCATGCGCATCGGCCAGCGGCGAAACCGGGCCGATCGAGCCCGTCGTGATCGGGTCCGGTGTGGCGCCGAAGGGGGAAAGCGGCATGCTGAAGCTGCATGCGGCGAGGGGGATATACAGAATCCCGGCCAGCAGGGCGCGCCGTACCGCACCTGCCGAGGAGCGCCCATCGTGACGCGTCACGATCGCGCCTTCGCGAAGGGGCGGTGAAGACCTATATAGAGTGTTGCGGGTCGGGGCCGATCCCTTGCGCGCCGATTCGCGCATCATGTTTCGCCTCCCGTTTCGCGACATGCTGCAATACCGGGGATTAAGACATTGAAACGTTTAACAACCGGTGACTTCACCGAGGCCTCCGCTCCCTTCGCGCTGTTCACCGAATGGCTGGAAGATGCGAAGGCGAGCGAGCCGAACGACCCCAACGCCATGGCGCTGGCCACCGCCGATGCTGACGGCATGCCCAATGTGCGCATGGTGCTGTTGAAGGGTTTCGACGAGGACGGCTTCGTCTTCTATACCAATACCGAATCCAATAAGGGCAACGAGCTCGCCGGCAACATGCAGGCGGCCCTGTGCTTCCACTGGAAGAGCCTGCGCCGCCAGGTGCGTGTGCGCGGACGGGTGGAGCAGGTCCCGGATGCGGAGGCCGACGCCTATTTCGCCTCGCGCCCCCGCGACAGCCGCATCGGCGCCTGGGCCAGCCAGCAATCGCGTCCGCTGGAGAGCCGCTTCGCGCTGGAGAAGGCGGTGGCGAAGAACGCCGCGAAATACGCCATCGGCGAGGTGCCGCGCCCGCCCCACTGGACCGGCTTCCGGATCCTGCCGCAAAGCCTTGAATTCTGGATGGACAAGCCGTTTCGCCTGCATGACCGTGTCGTTTTCTCGCGCATGGATGATGGCGGCTGGGAACGCACGCGCCTATATCCGTGAAGGAAGAGCGGCCCTGCGCGCTTTCGCCGATGCGCCGGGGCCCGAAATCGCCTAATGTCGCCTTCGTCTGTTCCTGGGAGCGATGCACGTGTCCAACGCCTCGAATACCAAAGCACCCCGCCGGGTGATGCTGCTGACCGGCGCCAGCCGCGGCATCGGCCATGCCACGGTGAAGCGCTTCTCGGCTGCCGGCTGGCGTGTGATCACCGCTTCGCGCCACGCCTTCCCGGAAAACTGCCCCTGGGAAATGGGCCCGGAGGATCATCTCCAGGTCGATCTTTCCGATTCCCGCGATACCTTGCGCGCCATCGACGACGTGAAGCAGCGTCTCGAAATCGAGGGCAGCAAGCTTCATGCCCTCGTCAACAATGCCGGTATTTCGCCGAAGGCGCCCGATGGCGGACGGCTGAATGTGCTGAACACGCCATTCGAGGACTGGTTGCACGTCTATCAGGTGAATTTCTTCGCCACGATCCTGCTCGCCAAAGGCTTGAGCGCCGAGCTCGCGCGGGCGCGCGGCTCGATCGTCAACGTTACTTCCATCGCCGGCTCGCGGGTGCACCCTTTCGCGGGCTCCGCCTATGGCACGTCGAAAGCCGCGCTCGCATCGCTGACAAGGGAGATGGCGGCGGATTTCGGCCCGCTCGGTGTGCGCGTCAACGCGATCTCGCCGGGCGAGATCGATACCTCGATCCTCTCGCCCGGCACCGACAAGATCGTGGAGCAGATCCCGATGCGCCGACTCGGCACGACGGACGAGGTGGCCAAGGCGATCTATTTCCTGTGTACCGAATCGAGTTCCTATGTCAGCGGGACCGAAATCCACATCAATGGCGGCCAGCACGTCTGAACACCGGTTTCAGGCAAGGCTGGGCGCGTAAGCACCACGATCATGACACGCAATCTTCTCGATGATCTCGCGCCCGTTCCGGGCGAAGGCGGTGACGGCGCCCCGAAAACGGTCGATCCCGTTGCGGCGGCGCGCATCAACATGCGCGCCAATCTGCCCAGACGCTTCTACGAAACGGCTGCGCTCGCGCAGGAGCCGGGCGGCTACGTGCTGACGCTGGACGGGCGCCCCGCGCGCAGCCCGGCAAAGAACCCGCTGCGGCTTCCCAGCCGCGCGGTGGGGGATGCGGTCGTCGCCGAGTGGATGGCGCAGAAGGAGCATATCGATCCCGCCCTCATGCCGATGACGCGGATCGCCAACTCCGCCATCGATGGCGTCGCCGTGCAGATGCAGGCGGTGCGCGAGGAAATCGCGAAATACGCCGCCTCCGATCTCGTCTGCTATCGCGCGGCAGAGCCCGAGGGGCTGGTCGCGGGGCAAAGGGAGGCCTGGGATCCCGTGCTGGCGCATTTTCGTGCGCGGCACGGGGCGCATTTCGCGCTCGCGGCCGGGATCATCTTCGTTGAGCAGCCGCCCGAGGCGCTGGCGCGGGTGGCGGCGCTCGTCGATGCCCATGATTGTCCGTTTCGCGTCGCGTGTCTGCACGTGATGACGACGCTGACCGGCTCGGCCCTGATCAGCCTCGCCACGACTGACGGGGCGCTCTCCGGCGCGGCGGCCTGGCGGGCGGCGCATGTGGACGAGCATGTCCAGGAATCGCTCTGGGGTACCGATGAGGAGGCGCTCGCGCGCCGCAAGCGCCGGCAGGTCGATTTCGATGCGGCCTTGCAACTCTATCGCCTGATGGAAGCGCGCTGACGGCACGCCAAACGCTCTTGCCGGCAAAACGGGGCTTTTGAATCCCGTCGGTTTCCGCTAATCCATGCGAAGGGTTCAAGGCATCCGCCCGGTTGCACGGGCGGCGTGATGACAAGCAGGGGCACAGAGGCTGATGAAGGACATGCTGGACAGGCTCGAGGAGCGGCGTGAACAGGCGCGCGCCGGTGGTGGCGAAAAGCGCGTCGCGGCGCAGCACAAGCGCGGCAAGCTCACCGCCCGCGAACGCATCGAGCTCCTGCTCGATGACGGCTCCTTCGAGGAGTTCGACATGTTCGTCCAGCATCAATGCGCCGATTTCGGGATGCAGGACCAGAAGATTCCCGGCGACGGCGTCGTGACCGGCTGGGGCACCGTGAACGGCCGCACGGTCTTTGTCTTCTCCAAGGATTTCACCGTCTTCGGCGGCTCGCTCTCGGAAGCGCATGCGCGCAAGATCATGAAGGTGCAGGATATGGCGCTGCGCATGCGCGCGCCGATCATCGGTCTGTTCGATGCCGGTGGCGCGCGCATCCAGGAGGGCGTCGCGGCGCTCGGCGGCTATGGCGAGGTGTTCAAGCGCAACGTCGTGGCCTCGGGCGTGATCCCCCAGATCTCGGTGATCATGGGCCCCTGCGCCGGCGGCGACGTCTATTCTCCGGCCATGACCGATTTCATCTTCATGGTGCGCGATACCAGCTACATGTTCGTCACCGGGCCGGATGTGGTGAAGACCGTCACCAATGAAACCGTGACGGCGGAGGAACTCGGCGGGGCCAAGGTCCACACCACAAAATCCTCCGTCGCGGACGGCGCCTATGACAACGATCTCGAGGCGCTCCTGCAGGTGCGCCGCCTGATCGATTTCCTGCCGGCCAACAATCTCGACGGCGTGCCGGAATGGCCGAGCTTCGACGATCCCTCACGCGAGGACCCCTCCCTCGATACGCTCGTGCCCGACAATCCGAACATGCCCTACGACATCAAGGAATTGATCACCAAGGTGGTCGATGAGGGCGATTTCTTCGAGATTCAGGAAAGCTACGCGAAGAACATCGTCACCGGCTTCGCCCGGGTCGAGGGGCGCACGGTCGGGATTGTCGCCAACCAGCCGATGGTGCTGGCCGGCGTGCTCGACTCCGACGCTTCGCGCAAGGCGGCGCGGTTCGTGCGTTTTTGCGATGCGTTCAGCATCCCGATCATCACCTTCGAGGACGTGCCCGGCTTCCTGCCCGGCACGTCGCAGGAATATGGCGGGCTGATCAAGCACGGGGCCAAGCTGCTTTTCGCCTATTCCGAGGCGACGGTGCCGCTCGTCACGGTGATCACCCGCAAGGCCTTCGGCGGCGCCTATGACGTGATGGCCTCGAAACATGTGGGCGGGGACGTGAACTATGCCTGGCCGAGCGCGCAGATCGCGGTGATGGGGGCCAAGGGCGCCGTCGAGATCATCTTCCGCGCCGATCTCGACAATCCCGAGAAGATCGCCGCGCGCACGCAGGAATACGAGGACCGCTTCATGTCGCCCTTCGTCGCGGCCGAGAAGGGCTATATCGACGAGGTGATCATGCCGCGCTCGACCCGCCGGCGTCTCGCCCGGGCGCTCGCCATGCTGCGCGAGAAGGAAACCGAGCGGCCCTGGAAGAAGCACGATAATCTTCCATTATGAGCCAAATCGGGTGCGCCACCGCATCCGGTCACCTGAACGATCCTGAAGACCCGGCCTCTGTGCCGGGTCTTTTGCGTTTGGGGCGCAGGTGCGAGCGGGCAGAGGGAAGGACCACGTTAACCTTAACAAAAGCTTTGCCTCAACTTGAGTTGGAATAAGTAATATAGTTAATTATCATTTAAAATTATTTAAAAGTTCTTGATAGATGCTCTGTGATTTTATATATGTATTTTAGTAATTCAGGAGTGAGGCGTGTCATGAACTTCCATAGCTTTCCTAATTCAAATGTATGGCGAAGCGCAGGCGCGCCGAACCAGGCGCAGGGCTTTTCGACGAACGCGCAGGTTCAGAGCTGGGGCGCACGTGGCCCGTCTGTCGCCAGCGACAATTCCGGTTTCCAGGCCGGCAACAAGTGGGGTAACTCCGGCGGCAATACCGATACCCGCAGCTGGGGCGGTCGCGGCACGGGTGCCCCCGCCTTCGCAGATGATCAGGCGCATGCTGGTGGCGGGAACAAGTGGGGCGCGCGCGGGCCGTCCGTCGTGAGCGGCAACCATCAGTCCCCGCCCGCGCCGAGCTGGAACGGTGGAACGTCATGGAGCACTCCGGGCTCCGATCGGGCATGGGGGGGAGCCGTCTGGGGATCCTCGCACGCGCCGCATCAGATGCCGACCCAATCGGCGCCGCAATGGACTCCCCGCAACTCACCGGAGGTCAGACCCGCGCCGCCGCCGGCGAAGCCCGTTGCGGACTGGTCCTGGGCCAATTCCGGCGCGGCGTCGACCAACGCGCCGAAAGATACGGCATCCGGTTCGGCCAATTGGGCGGCGGGCAACCCGTCCGGCACGACGAACGGATCCGGCGCCCAGGGTGCCGGGATGGGCTGGGCCAATGGTGAAACCGGTTCGCCCGTCGGCGGCGGATCGCAGAATGCCGGCGACGACGATACAACGAGCGGTTCTGGCGCCCAGGGTGCCGGGATGGGCTGGGCCAATGGTGAAACCGGTTCGCCCGTCGGCGGCGGATCGCAGAATGCCGGCGACGACGATACGACGAGCGGTTCTGGCGCCCAGGGTGCCGGGATGGGCTGGGCCAATGGTGAAACCGGTTCGCCTGTGGGTGGCGGATCGCAGAAGCCCGGCGGCAACGGCACGACGAACGGATCCGACGCCCAGGGTGCCGGGATGGGCTGGGCCAATGGTGAAACCGGTTCGCCTGTGGGTGGCGGATCGCAGAATGCCGGCGACGACGATACGACGAGCGATTCTGCTTCCGGCGATGGCGGCACCAGCGACTGGGTCAATGCGGGAAGCGGCAGCGAGAATACCGGCGCTGCCGAAGAGGCCGGCGAGAGCGATCAGACAGATGACGCGACAGCCGACGATGGCGCCGACAGCGATCACACAGATGACGCTACAACCGAAGATAGCGCCAACAGCGACGGGAGCGATTGGGTCGATGCCGGCGAAAATGCGGGCGAGTCGGGAAATGATGCAACCGATTCCGATGCGGGCACGGGAGAGGCCGGCGACGACACCGGCGCTGACGGTGGCGGTGAAAGCGGATCAGGTGAGACCGGATCAGGTGAGACCGGATCAGGTGAGACCGGATCAGGTGGCGAGACCGACACGCAGCCGGTCGAACTCGATTCCACGCAGCAAGTCGATAATATCCGGTTCCTGAGCGGTCTCGTCGGCAATGAATCGCCCAGCGAAGCCGAAGCGACCCGTGTCGTTGAGATCTACAACAGTTTCCGCCTGTCACCGGCGGAGCTGACGAATCTGCAGACAATGGCCCAGAATGCCGCCACCCGGATGTTCGCGACGGAAGGGCAGGACTTCGCCACACATGCACAGAACTGGGCGAATTATTCCGACGAGGAGCGCCAGGGAGCCATAACGGCGTTCTTCGAGGGTATCCGTGACGATCTGGGGCTGGAGACTCCGATCAATTTCTACAATACACCACCCACAGATTCAGGGATGGTCAGCCACGGGCACTACAATCCGGATGATAATTCGCTGAGCGTGAACGTCAATTCGGAGGTTCATGAAACATTTCCGGAAGTGATGACGACCGTGTTCCATGAAATCGTTCACGCTTCGTATTATCAAGATACCGCAGATGTTGCTACTGACGATGTTCCGGCATTGCTTGAGAATGGCGATTTGACATATGCGCAGGCATTGACGCATCTGAATGTCTTTCCACCTCTCTATATCTCGGAAGAGCAGCATGGTCTGGTGAACTACACGCTCAACCCGCATGAGCAGCTGGCCTTTACGGGACAGTATCTCTTCGACCAGGCGATCATTGATGCCGGCTACGATCATGAGCGTGTGATCGAGAGCGGCAACCCACTCTTCGTCAACATGCAGCAACACGGCTTTGCGTGATGTGATCGGTGAACATGGCGGCCATCTCGTCGCCCTGTTCACCGGAGCGCAATCATAAACTGCGTAACCTGCATAAATCGTGCAGGCCGGTACATGACAGGAAAGGATCAGGCATGAGCAACATCACACTTCCCGACGAGATCGCCGAACTGATCGAAGGGCCCATCACGCAAGAGACGCTCGCGCAGTTGCGGGCACATTACAGCATCGAAGCGGGTATCAATGCGCAGAAGAGCAACGAGCTTTTCGAAATCGCCGCCCGTGTCGGCGATCGCGGCGGGCCGGAATTCAAGGCCTTCCTGAGCGAGACCATGGCGGCCTTCCTGATGCGCGGATTCTCGCCGTTGCGTTCGCAAGCGCCGGGGTGAGGACGAGTGGACGGCGGGCCCGGAATAGAAGGCCCACCGTTGCATATAGTCTGCAACAATGCTTAAAAATTATATAAAATATAAATTTATATATAAAATAATCATTTTAAATATGTTGATTTATGTTTAATTGTTAGTTAGTATTCTTTTGAATTATAGTGAGGTTTATCCAATGAGCGTTCAATTCTCGCAGCGTGTCCAAGTCAGCTTTGGTTCTGGTCAGCCGCCCAGTGAGGTCGGAGTTCCTTTCTCGTTGCAGGGGCGCGGCGCGGGAGTGCAGACATTCGCTCAGAGGACGCCACAAAGTGCGCCGACCATCGCACTCAGCGATTCGCACAATCTGCTCCGAGGGCTCGGAGGCTTCGGAAGTTCCGGCGCGCTCTCGGGTCTCATTGAACGGTTCATGCAAAGAGCCGAGCAGCAATTCCAGCAGTTTTCGCTCGCCAACCTTCTTCCAGGCGGCTTCTCCCAGGTCGGCTTCTCCCAAGGCGGCTTCTCCCCCGGCTTCTCCCAGGTCGGCTTCTCCGAAAAACATGTTCGGCATATCCGGATAGAGCCACGGTCATCGTCCCAAACGCCACCGTTCGAACCGCCCGTGCGCCTCCCGCAGCAGCCCGTCGACAGACCATCGACGGACAAGCCCTCGCAGGGCACGGCGCCACCCGCGTCCGAGCCGAAGCCCGAGCCGGCACCAACTCCGAGACCGACGCCCGAGCCGGCACCTGCGCCCAGGCCCAAGCCTGAGCCCAAGCCCGAGCCGAAGCCCGAGCCGAAGCCCGAGCCCAAGCCCGAGCCCAAGCCGGAGCCTGCCCCGATTACGACACCGACACCCGCTCCTGCGCCGGAGCCGAAGCCCAAGCCGGAACCTGTGCCCGAGCCCGTCCCCGCGCCGGGCGCCGGGGCGCCCTCATCCGGTATCGACAAGGACGAACTCGCCACCGTCGAAGCCGTCGACGACATTCTGAAGGGCAGCAATTACGGCAATTCCCTTGGCCAAAGCGATATTGCCGCGTTGAGCAAGATCTATGATGATTTTCGTCTTACCGACAAGACGACGCATCGCTTGAACGATTACGCGACGACGGCGGCTGAAGCCTTCTTCGAAGACACGGCATTCATCGAACATGCGCAGAACTGGGACAATTACAGCCCCGAGCAACGCACGCAGGCTGCACGCGATGTCTGGAAGACCATCAGCCATATCCTGAACGTGCCTGACACGGTCGAATTCGGGACTGTTTCCATGCCGCGTGATAACAAAGGTTTCGGGATCGGCGGATATTACGACAGCAGAAACGAAACAGTTGTCGTCAATGTGCATGACACCGCTCACCCGAATTTCGCCAAGATGACATCGCTCGTTCTGCATGAGGCGACGCATGCCTTGTGGGAACGCGAACTGTCCCATATCCCGATCAACAAGGCCGCTGATATGTTCCGGGATGGTGAGATCACCCAAGAGCAGTTCATGCTCCGGGCCAATCTTCCGCTCTATCTGGATCCCAGAAATGTTTCCTTCGACAAATACACCAGGAATCCGCATGAACAGCTCGCATTCACAGCCGAGATGCTTTACCGCGACGATCTGCGTAACGGCGGGGTCGAGGTCAGGGACAGGCTCCCGGCAGGCGATCCGCTCCAGCAGCGCTTGCGCGACATGAACCTGATCGTGCCGGGCATGGCCATGACTTAAGGGGATCGTAAGAGCTTCGTGCAATCATCGGTCATCTCGATATGACGCGATGCACGAGGTTCCAGCGATGTCCACGTCCGTGACCGTTCCGCCAGACATGGCCGCTCTGGCCCGGCCCGATCTGAGCCCGCAGGACGTTCTTGCCCTGCGGCGACACTATTTCGCGGATAACGCCATCTCCCTGCGCGAGGGCGGGGAGCTCTTCGCCATTGCCGGGAAGATCGGCGATGCGGGCTGCCGCGAATGGCACCAGTTCTTCGCCGAGGCGATCACCGAATTGCTCGTGCACCAGGTCAGCCCGCCGGGCTATCTTTCCGATGAAAACGCGCGCTGGTTCATGGATCGGATCATGGAAGCCGGCCATGTGCTTCTCAAGACCGAATTCGAGACGCTCCTGCGCGTGATGGAGCGCGCGCGCCGGGTCCCCGACTGCCTCGCCGCCTTCGGCCTGAAGCTCGTGGCCGATGTCGTGCTCAGCGGTGACGGCGCCTCCGTGACCGGTGAGCAGCATGCGCCGGGTATCGTGACGAAGGCGGATGTGGAGGCATTGCGTCGGGTGCTCTTTGTCGCGAGCAGCGAGGGATTCGGTGCCGTCTCCCGGGCCGAGGCGGAGGTTTTGTTCGATATCGCCGATGCGACGGCGGATGCCGGGAATGATCCCGCCTTCGCCGATCTCTTCGCGCGCGCCGTCGGCAATCACGTCCTGTGCGGCATTGGCCGGCATGCGCCTTGTCCGGACGAGGCGCGCCGGCGCGAGACCTGGCTGGACGAGAGCCGTTCGTTGAGCAGCGGTATCGGCTCGATCCTGCGCAGCATGTTCGGCACGCGCACGACACCGCCGGTTGCGAGCAGCCAGGCCACGGCTTTCGGCGACGAGGTCGTTTGCGCCGAGGAGGCGCAATGGCTCAAGGGGCGTATCCGGCGCAACGGCAAGATCTGCAACGCGCAGCGCGAATTGCTGCATTTCCTCACGCGCGAGGCACGCCATATCGATCCGATGCTCGACCGGCTGATCGCGGAGGCACGCGCTGCGGAAATCGCAGCCTGATCGGCGCGACCGGGGGCTGGTCAGATCGGCGCGAACCTGCTTGATTGTGCCTGCGCCTCGCGCAGCCCGCCACCGAGCAGACGGATCGATCGATGAGCAAGCAGAACACGGCCCAGAACGACACGCGCGCCAACGCGGACCATGCCGATATTGCAGCCTTGCCGTTCGAAAAGGCGCTCGCCGAACTCGAAGACATCGTGCGCCAGCTCGAACAGGGCAATGTCGCGCTCGCTGATTCGATTCGCATCTACGAGCGCGGCGAGCAGCTCAAGGCGCATTGCGATGCGCTGCTCAAACAGGCCGAGGCGCGTATCGAAAAAATCAATCTCGGCGCCGGCAATGCGCCTGCCGGGACGAGCGCGTTCGATCCGGACGGCTGATTACTCTTTCAAATCCCCGTCCTCGCTTTGCGGTATACCGCTTTCCTCCGGGATGTCGGTGGCCAGATCCGAAAGATTTTCGTCGGTAGGCCGCGCGCTGTCGCGCCGCCGCGCCGCCTTCGCGGCAAGCGCCTTGCGCTCGTCCGGATTCTGCCGTGCCAGACGGAAGGGCGGGGCGGTACCCTCCTTGTCCTCGCCCGCATAGAGGGTGAGGTGCGGGAACGGGATCTCGATGCCGCGCTCGTCGAAAACCTCCTTCACCACCTCGTTATAGGCGCGCCCGGTCGCCCATTGCTGGCCGGGCTTTGTCTTGATGCGCCCGCGCACGATAACCGCGCTGTCAGCGAGTTCGGTCACGCCGAACATCTCGAACGGGCCGATGATGTTCTCGCCATGGTCGGAATCGGCGCAAAGGCGGTCGAAGGCTTCGTGCATGGCCGCCTTCACTTCGGCGATGTTCTCCCGATAGGCCACGCCGATATCGGCCACATGATAGGAGAAGTTGCGCATCATGTTGGAGACCATGTCGACGCTCGAGAAGGGGATCACATGGTAGACCCCGTTCAGATCGCGCATCGAGACCGAGCGGATGGTCAGCCGTTCGACGACGCCGGAAATGCCGCCTGCCGTGACGACGTCACCCTCGTTCATGGCGTTTTCCAGCTGGATGAACACGCCCGTGATCACGTCCTGCACGAGTTTCTGCGCGCCGAAGCCGACGGCGAGGCCGATCACACCGGCACCGGCGAGAAGGGGGCCGATATTCACGCCGATTTCCGAGAGCATCATGATCGCGACCACGACGCTCAGCGTCACGGTGAAGGCATTGCGAAACAGCGCCAGCAGCGTGCGTTCGCGCGCCGTCGGCACCGTGCCGAAATCGGGATTGAGCCGGTACTCGATCCAGGAGGAGACGATCACATAGAGCGCGAAGCCGACGATCAGGATCAGGAGGACGGAAGCCAGTGAGGTGGCGATCAAAGCCCCGGCCCCGCTGGTGATCCATCCCACGAAATCGAAAAGGTCCCAGGCGTGGGCGATCGCGACGACGACGCCCAGCAGCACCGTGATCCGCAGCCCGTAGAGGGCTTTCGGGACGAAGGCGTTCAGCCGCTCTTCGAGCAATGGCATGCGCCGCTTGATATCCTCCGACAGATGCATGCCGCCGGAGATCAGCCGTGAGATGAAGGCGAAGATCAGCATGCCGACGATGACGGCGGCGATGCTCTGTGCGGTAGAGGCTGCCATGAAATTGATTGCGGTACGCGGATGGGCGACCCAGACCATGAAGAAAGCGATGAGATAGATGATCGCCACGATGTGCCAGATCTGCGCCAGCCCCTGTGACAGGCGTCCCACCGTATCGGTCTCGCCGCGCGCCACCCGGCGCTTGAGCAGCGTGGCGACGCTGTTGCGGTTTTGCGCAACCAGCATGATGCCGATGACACAGGCGCTGAAGATGGCAAGCGTACGGATCGCGTCGCCGGATGCGACCGTGAGATTCCAGGTCACGATCGGGGCCACGAACAGAAAGGCATAGACGATCAGGCTGACCAGCCGTGACAGCCAGAAATACCAGTAATGCGCCGTCGCATCGTTCAGCGGGATGAGGCGCAGGGTATCCTTGCGCGGCATCAGGAGCGCACGCATCGCAACCTTGATCCCTTCGGCCACGAGAAACGCATTCAGAAACAGTGTCTGATTCAATGCCGTGATCGTATTGGTGGCAAGCTGGATCGACAGGGTATGGCCGATCAGCCAGGCCAGCGCCACAGTGCCGGCATCGAAGGCGATGGCGCCCAGCGCAAGAGGTGCGCGCCGCAGGATCGGCCGCGATTCGGCCTTGATGGCGAGACGGACGCGCGCCCGATCGGACACAAGACGCAAGAGCCAATAGGCGAAGAGTGTTCCCACGATCACGATGAAGAGCGTGCCCAGCATCCGCATCAGCAGGTCAAAATCCGCCGTCGTCGTATCACGCCACAGGGCGGCTACCGAATCGGCAAAATTCCCCGCCACGCGGAAAAGGCCGGAAATGCTCTCGGCGACGGCCCGCGTCTGCTCCGCCACCTGCCGCGCGAAAGGCACATGTTCGGGCTCCGGCTCGACCGCCGGCGCCGCACTGCCGCGCAGGCGTTCGATCAGCTGTGCGCGTGCTTCGTCATTCTCGAGCAGTTCGATCAGGGCCTCGGTCTGCTGGTCGAGCTCGTTCGTCGCGGCTCCTGCGGCATCGGTCTGGGCCAGCAACGGCTGTGCCGATGCGATCAGCAGGAGGGCCGCCGCAAGGATCGCGATGAGCTGCGCCTTGAGGGTTGCGCCGGCGCGGTCTCGGTCCGTGGCGGGGCAGGGGCGGAACGGGAGGGATGTCAGCATGGTGGTCATGATCAGCCAGACGGGGACGCCGAATGCGCTGCGAGGTCTCGGGAGAAATTGCCGCGCGCACAATGATTGCCGGCAAGCATAGGGGTGGAGGGTCATTATGCAAGGGCATCCCTGCAAAGGGATAGCGGCACCGATACGGTGCCTGCGATCACGAAAAACCGCTCCGCCGGGGGCTTCGGCGGAGCGGCTGGTCGTGCTAGGCTTAGGTTATAAAAAGTTATTGATAAAAACTTGATAATGCATTTGGTTAATCAATGATTATTTTTTAGCATCGTTAACTATAATCGTCAATCAAAAAATCATATTGATAACAAAATATTTTTGAGTATGCATTTAAATTATTCAAAAGATATATATAATTACATTTTTAGCATTATTACGCTGGCGATGCAGTGGATTTGGCCTGAAGCGCGTACGTGCTTTCTGGTTCGCACAAAAAAAATGCCCCGGAGCCGGAGCTCCGGGGCGTTTCACCAGACCTTGGTTATGAAAGACATAAAAAATATAAAAGCAATAACTTGGTGTGATCAATAATTATTTTATAGCATGGTTAATTTCTGATTGCAAAGGAAAACTGATCGGGCGTCACTCGGCCGTGACGCGCGCGACGATGCGGCGAACGAAGGGGGCGACGACGAGTACGGTGGGAAATGCCACGGCCCAGGAACCGAGCCATGAGATCAGCCAGGCCATCGGGAAATCCGGCCCCAGGCCCAGCGCCCGCGCAGTGGCGATGCCCGAGACGATCAGGGACATAAGTCCGGAGAGCAGGAGCCCGAACAGGACCGGCGCGAATGATTTCGGGAGTTTCTTCGACACGGAGAGAGCACCTCGCTTCAACATGCCCCGCCCAAAGGCTTCGGGGACTTGCGCCCGCCGCGGTCGGCGGGCAAGAGTGACGGGATGCAGGCGCCCGAGACGCCCGCCTTTCGACTGGCAATCTGCCCGCTCGCCCGCCCGTGCTCAAGGGCAGGGCAACGGATCGTGAATAACCCATCGAGGAAAACCGGTGACATCTCCCGAGATCTACCTCGCCACCCCGCTGATCGATGCCGGCGCCGAGCCGGCGGCCTTGTGTATGCAGTTGCGCACGATTCTGTCGCTGCTCCCCTGCGCCGCACTGCGTGTGCGCCTCGCCGCCGGCGATGAGCGCGGCCTGACGCGTCTGCTCAAACCGTTCTGCGCTACGGCGCATGAAGCGGGCATCGCCGTGATTCTCGATATTGATGCCGCTCCTGATGCGCTGGCGGGGCTCGACCTTGCCCAGATCGTCACCCGCGGCGGCGCGGACGGGCTGCATCTGCGTGATCTCGCTGCCGCGCGTGACGCGATCGCGCGTTTCGGCGGTGACCGTGCGGTGGGGCTGGCCAATCCGCGCACGCGGCACGAGGCGATGGAGGCCGGGGAGGCGGGGGTCGATTACCTCTCCTTCGGCGAGCCACGCCCCGACGGATCGATGCCGCCCTTCGACGCGGCCTGCGAGCGCGCTTCCTGGTGGGCGGAGATCTTCGAGACCCCCTGTGCCATTTTTTTGCCGGGCCTGGGCGATATCGATGCCGCCCTCGCGACGGGTAGTGAATTCCTCGCTGCCGGAGACGTGGTCTTCGCCCATACCGGCGGGCCGGAAGAGGGCGCGCGTGCACTCGCGGCGGCGCTGGGCGCATCCGGCGATGATCGCCATGACGGTTGAAAGAACAGGTAAGCGCGCGTGACGGGACCGGTCGGGACACATAGCAGCTGGAAATTGCGTGGGCTTCGCCGCATGGCCGCCGCCATCTCCGTTCTTGCGCTGTCGGTGATGCCTCTCCCGCCGGCGGTCTTCATCGCCGCGACGGCAATGGCGCAGGACGCCGGTCCTGACGCAGCCCCCGATGGTGCGATGATTCCTTTCAGGGATGATCCGCTCGCGCCCGAGATGCTGGAACCGGCATCGCCTGCGGATTCGGCGGTGCCCTTCGATGCGCAGGATGACGCGCTGCCCAGCCCCGTCGGCCCTGTGCTGGAGGGGCGTTCGGTGGAGACGGAGGAGGGCGGTGACGCTGCCTATGCCGCCTTCCAGCGCGGCCTTTTTCTGACTGCCTTCATGCGCGCGGCAGACCGCCTGGAAGGCGATCCGGATGATGCGGCGGCGATGACCCTGATCGGGGAATTGTATATCCAGGGACTCGGCCTGCCGCAGGATTTCGAGCGCGCGGCGGAGTGGTTCGCGCTCGCAGCCCGGCTCGACGATCCGGCTGCACATTTCGCGCTGGGCACGTTGCGGCTGGCAGAGGATGGAATTGGTCGCGATACGGCCGCAGCGCGCCGCCATTTCGAAGCCGCCGCCGCAGCCGGACACGCGCCCGCCTCCTATAATCTTGCGCTGATCCTTCTGGAAACCGGCGGCGAGGAGGGGGCGGAGGAGGCGGCACGGCTCTTGCAGCACGCCGCTGATTCCGAGATTCCGCAAGCCCAGCATGCACTCGGGCTGCTCTACCGTGAGGGGCGCGGCGTCGCCGAGAACCCGGCGCGTGCCACGGCCCTGTTCCATCGCGCGGCACGCAACGGAGATCTGGAGGGCATGGTCGAATATGCCACCGCCGTGTTCAACGGGATCGGCGTCGCCCCCGATGAGGAGCGTGCGGCCGCCTGGTTCCGTATCGCCGCCTGGCGCGGAGATGCAACCGCGCAGAACCGGCTCGCGCTGATCCATGCCTTCGGGCGCGGTGCCGAGCAGGATCTGGTCGAGGCGGCATCCTGGCACCTGCTCGCGGCAGGGCAGGGGCTCGATGATGAGCGGCTCGACGAGGCGCTGCGTGATCTTTCAGACGAGCAACTTGCCCGGGCCGAGGCGCTGGCGCGCGATCGCAGCTGGCCCTGATCGCGCGCCGGGGGGGCGTCCCTATGGCCTCGACCCGCCGTCACGGTCGAGCGATTCGTCCGCAGGCGTGGCCTCGTCTTCCGGCTCGTCGCGAAACACCGTCCAGGCGAGAGTGAGCCGGGACAGCGCCGTCATCGCCACGAGGCCGGCGAAGAAATAGGCGATCAGCGCGAAATGGGCGGGAAACAGCATCATCGCGACAAAGGCGATGATGGTCTCGGTACCCTCGGCCAGCCCGATGGTGAAATAGATCGACTTCAGCCCGCGCACCTTCGAATCCATTTGCCGCTTGGCCGCGACGGCAGAGAAGGCGAGGAAGCTCGCGCCGTTCACATAGAAGGTAAAGAGCAGGATCACGGCGGGCATGGCGTTCGCCTGCGGATCGCGCAGCGCGAAGGCCAGCGGAATGGCGCCATAGAAGGCGAAATCGAGCACGATATCCATATAGCCGCCGCGATCCGTCGGCGTGGTGCGCCGCGCCACCGCGCCGTCGAGCCCGTCGCAGAGCCGGCTGAGAGCCAGCGCCAGAAGCGCCGCCGCATCCGCTTCGATCGCCACGCCAAGTGCGCTGACGAGACCAAGCGCGAAACCGGTGAAGGTGACCGTATCGGCGCCGATCCCGCGCAGGACGAGCCGTCCGGCGATCCGGTCCAGCACCGGGTCGATCAGACGGCGCATCATCCCATCCAGCATGGCTTTTCCCCGCGTTGACGAATACTGCGCTGCGGCTTACCACCTTTTTCAGGTTCTTGTCCCCCGATACGAGGTCACGATCATGTACGAGGCCGTGAGCAACGGTGTGCGCATCACAGTCGAGCCACGTTATCTCGACGAGGAATCGCGTCCGCAGGACAGGCGATACTTCTTCGCCTATACGGTCGAGATCGCCAACCTGACCCCCGAGCCGATGCAGCTCCTGCGCCGCTATTGGCGCATCACCGACGGGCTGGGCCGCGTCGAGGAGGTGCGTGGTGACGGCGTCGTGGGCGAGCAGCCGGAAATCGGCCCGGGCGACAGTTTCAGCTATACCAGCGGCTGCCCGCTCGGAACACCGGACGGTACAATGCAGGGCCACTACGAGATCCTGCGTGCGGACGGGTCGCTGTTTCTGGCCGAGATTCCCGCCTTCTCCCTCGACTCACCTCATCTGCGCCGCTCGGTTCATTGACCGAATGCGCCGCTTCGCCAACCGACGGGTATTTCATGAATTCCACACGCCGCACGCCGCTCGACCTGCTCGAGCGCCTCGTTTCCTTCGATACCGAAAGCAGCAAATCGAACCGCGCGATCATTGAATTCATTGCAGCCTATCTCGATTCGTACGGCGTGCCGTATCTGCGCGTTCCCAATGAAGCGGGCGACAAGGAATCCCTCGTCGCCACGATCGGCCCGCTGGTCGAGGGCGGTATCGTCCTCTCCGGTCATACCGATGTGGTACCCGTGACCGGGCAGGTCTGGACGAGCGATCCGTTCGCGTTGCGCGTCGCTGATGGCCGGGCCTATGGGCGCGGCGCGGTCGATATGAAGGGGTTTCTCGCCCTGATGCTGGCTCTGGTACCGGATTGGTGTGCGGCTGACCTCGCCCGCCCGGTGCACCTTCTGTTTTCCTATGACGAGGAGATCTCGTGCCTCGGCGTGATCGATGCGATTGCGCAGTTCGGCGCTGCATTGCCGCGCCCGCGCGCCGTCATCGTCGGCGAGCCGACGGGGCTCGAGGTTGCCGATGCCCACAAGAGCGTGACCGTCTACACCACCCGCGTGCATGGTTTCGAAGCGCATTCCTCAAAGCCCGCACTCGGCGCCAATGCGGTGACGAGCGCCGCCGAACTCGTCTGCGAGATCAACCGGATCGGCGATGCGCTGATGGCGGAGGGCGATTCGAGCGGGCGCTTCGACCCGCCTTATTCGACGGTATCGGTCGGCACCATTTCCGGCGGCACAGCGCGCAATATTCTGGCCAAGGAATGCGTCTTCAACTGGGAAATCAGGGGCTTGCCGGATCTCGATGTCGCAGCAATCGAAAAGCGTTTCTTCGCCTTCAGTGAGACGATCGAGCGTGAGCGCCTCAACCGCTTCGGCGATTACGGGCGGATCGAGACCAGCATCGATGTGCATGTGCCGGGCCTCGCCCCGGTGCCGGGCTCGGAGGCGGAGAGCCTCGCGCTGCATGCTGCGCGCCGCAACGCCACGATCAGCGTCCCCTTCGGCACGGAGGCCGGGCGCTTCCAGGACGCGGATCTCCCCGTCGTCGTCTGTGGCCCGGGCAGCATCGACCAGGCGCACCAGCCTGACGAATTCATCACCCTCGACGCGCTCGCCGCGGGCGAGGCCTTCATGCGGCGGCTGACCGGAATCTGACGGGGGCGCCGCTGATCGCGGCGGGGCTCATTGCATTCAGACCTTGCGATCCTCATGCGCGATGTCGTCTGATGCGTCTTCCTGCTCATGATCCGGGTCATGACCATAGGCGCGCAGATTCAGCGCATCGGCGGCGGAGACCGGTTTCGATTGCTGATCCGTCGTGGCGAGAGAATGTGCGCCTGAACGACGGGCCTTCGCGAGGGTGAGGGCGCGCTGCATGAGGCTGGCGAGTGCGCCCTGGCGTTGGCTCCCGGCGCGGATTTCGAGCTGCATTGCAGCAGAGCGCTCCACCTGCTGAACGGCGGCATCCTTGGGCAACTGCGTGCGCACGGCTGCAGCCGACATCGGCGCATCGGTGCGCTGCAGGGCCGATTGCGAAGACGGCGGTATCGGTTTGGTGACGCCGGAAAATTCCATGCCGCGCCCTCCCTTGCAGCGGTCATGCCCGGACCGCCGAAGACAATGATCCTGTGATCATGCTCCGGAATCGTGAATCAATCGTAAAGAAAATATGAACGCCTGTTGCATTTCAGGCCATCTCATCGCCCCTCGCAGGTATCCAGTCCGCGCTGAAAGGCCATGCCCCTGCGGAATTCGTAGCGGATATTGATGATGTTCATCGAGCCGTCGGCGAGGAAATTGCGCTGGATCGTGATCAGATCCGGCGGAGAGCGATCGAAATCGATGCAATAAGAACCGGCGACATCAAAGACCGGTCGCCAGCGTCCGTCCTGTGACAGGGTGACGTAGGTCCGGCAACCCGGTTGCATGCAGACCGCACCGGGGCGCAGTCCGTCGCACGCAAAACGGTTTTCGTCGAGGATGATATCGGGCATGCCGTCGCGATCGAAATCGGCGAAGGCGACCGCATCCATGGGATTACCGGCATTGCCGCCGAGCAGTGAGCAGCGCCGCGACAGATCGAAGAGCTGGTTGCGGATACGCTCCGGCAAATCGTTGAAACCCAGCCCGTCATCCGCGTGGATAGCCGGTGCCGGAAGCAGGATTCCGACGATGATCAGGAGCAGCCATGGCCGTTTACGCAGCGACATGTCATGAGCATGCCTCGAATCCCTTAAGACTTTGCTTGCCGAGCAAGCGGCCCGCTTCACTCGAGCAGGCCAATTGCTGTCTCGACAGCGTGGATCACCGCCCCCGAGCGCACCAGCGCCAGCGCATCGCCCATTTCCCGCGCGTACCAGCGATCGCCCTCGAGGGCAGGCGGGATGGTTTCGCGGATGGCGTCCAGCGCAGCCTGCGAGCCCTTGCCGAGCGGATAGCCGTCGGCGACCTCCGCAACGAGGCTGAGCGCCTGCGCCGCCATCAGCAATTCGCCGGCGACGATCTGCTCGACATTCTCCACGATGGTGCGCGCCTTGCGCCCGCACCAGGTGGAATTGGAGACGTGGTCCTCGGCATTGCTCTTGCCGGGGATGCTGTCGACCGAGCCCGGTGTGGCAAGGCCGCGATTCTCCATCACCAGCGCCGACATGGAGCATTGCACCGTGGCGTAACCGGTATTGAGCCCCTGCTTGCCGGCGAGCAGGTTGCGCGGCAGGCCGTAGCTCATGCCGGGATCGATCAGCCGCGCGAGGCGACGCTCGCTGATGGCGCCGAGATCGGTCATGGCGATGGCGAGCACATCCATGGCCTGTGCCATGTACTGGCCGTGGAAATGTCCACCCGAGAGCGAGACATAGCCGCCGGCGCCGTCATCGACGATCAGCGGGTTGTCCGTCGCTGCGTTGAGCTCGACCGATACCAGCCCCTCGACATAATCCAGCGCATCATTGGCCGGGCCGTGGACCTGGGGTGCGCAGCGCAGGGAATAGACATCCTGCACGCGCGGCGATGCGGGGGTGCCCGGCGCGCGGTTTTCCTCCGGGAATACCACGTCCCGCGCGGCCTGTGCGCAGCGCTGCGTCCCGTCGAGAATACGCAGGATGTTGCGGGCCACCTTCATCTGACCGGGATGGGGGCGGGCGCGCTGGAGGCGCGGATCGAAGGCGGCGCGTTCGCCGCGCATGGCCTCGAGCGAAAGACACAGCGCAATATCGGCGGTCTTCATCAGGCGCCGCGCATCGTGCGCGGCAAGGGCGGCCAGCGCGAGCGAGGTGGTCGAGCCATTGATCAGGGCCGAGGCATCCTTGGCGCCAAGCCGGATATCGGGATCAAATCCCGCCTGGGCGATCGCCTCGCGGGCCGGCATGCGCTTGCCGCGCCAGGTCATTTCGGCCTCGGGGAAGCCGCAGACGGCAGCGGCGAGGTGGGCCAGCGGCGCGAGATCGCCGGAAGCGCCGACTGAGCCCTTCTGCGGGATCACCGGATGCAGGCCGGCATTGAGGAAGGCGAGCAGCCGCTCGACCAGTGCGACCTGCGGGCCGGAATAATTCGAGGCGAAGGCGTTGGCGCGCATCAGCATCATGGCGCGGGTGACGTCCTCGGCGAAGGGCTCGCCGATACCGGTCGCATGGGCGTAGACCGTCTTCTTTTGATATTCCGCCATGTCGGCGATGACGATGCGCTGGTCCTTGAACAGGCCGACGCCAGTGTTGAAGGCATACATCAGCGGCGCACCGTCATGCATCCAGGTCTCGTCGATATAGGCGCGCGTCGCCGCGATGCGCTCGCGGGCGGCGGGGGCAAGTTCGGCATGCGCGTAAGTGCCCTGCGCATCCGGGCGTGCCACACGAGCGGCATCGGCGATGGTGAGGCTGGCGCCGTCAAGAGCGATGATCATGGTCGGCTCGTTTTCGTTGTCATGCTCCAGCGATAGCCTGCGCCGCCGGTGCCGACAAGTATAGCCGGTCGGCGCGGCACGAAACGACGCCCCCTGAGCCGGGCGCATTGCGGCATGCAGCGATACCCGGCAATTCTCCGGAACCCTTGCCAGGCTTGCTGGTTTTGACGGAAACTTCACCAAGCAATGATCGAATAATAAAATTTTTTACAATCTTAAATTTTATAAAACAGGATTTAACATTATATGCGTGTTATACGGTCCTCACCATTCCAAGGCCTTGTAACCCGGGCAAAAAATTATACGCGACAGACAATGTCCGGCAGCGCGCAAGGGCATTATTTCGGTGTTTAGAAACATTTTCAGATTGCATATATTGGAATTTGTTACTCTGGAATTCAGGAAAATGGCGAAATCGCGTTAACGACTTGTTGAGTCGGGTGGTCGAGCATGGTTGCCACAGGGATCTGGCTGCGGTGCAGGGGGCGCCGTTGCAGCAACCTTCCCTGATCCGTAGGAGCGATGAGCCAGCCCGAACACCATGATGCGCCGTCTCATCAGGCGATGACATTAGCGGACTGCCACCCAGCCGATGCAATGGTGGCCGGTGACGCGGCGGGCGATGCTCTGCGTTACCTTGCATTGCTGGAGGCTGGGGGTGGGCTGATCTGGCAGGCCGATCCGGATGGGCGAATCCGGGCCGTCCCCACCGCCGGGCATGTCGGGAGGGCTGCGATATCCCTGATGCAGGGGCATGGCTGGCTTACCCTGTTTCATCCTGATGACCGTTTCCGCTTTCTCTTGCAGGCCGGTCGTGCGAGGCGGGTCGGGCGCGCGTTCGAAGGCAGGTGGCGCATCGGCATCCCGGCCGGATTCTGGCGCTGGCACCGGATCCGTGTCGTTCCGCTCATGAATGAGGATGGGCGCATTCATGAATGGGTCGGCAACGCTCTCGATATCCACGAGCGGTATCTGGCCGAGGGCCGAATCGCCGGATCGGAGGCGCGGCTTCGTCTGGCGCTTTCCGCCGCACGTATGGTTGCGTGGGAGTACGATCCCGAGGCGGGCAAGAGCAGCCGCACCGACAATTCCTGGACCATACTCGGCGTAGCTCCCGACGATTTCGATGGCTATATCGCAAACATGCATCCCGATGATCGGGCCGTCTTTCACGCAGCCTATGTGAAGGGTGGCAGCATGCGCGTGCCCGAATTGCGTTATCGGCACCCGGATGGGCGCATGCTCTGGCTTTCCTCCCGTGGCCTGGAGCGGCGCGATGCGGACGGACGACGCCGGATCATCGGTGTGACTTACGATATCACCGATCGCAAGGTTGCCGAGGAGGAGATCTGGCGTGCGGCCAATCATGACCCGCTCACCGGCCTGCCCAACCGGGCGTGTTTCCTCGCCAGCCTGAATCAGCATGTCGGGAATGACGCTGACTGCGGCTCCGGCGTGGCCATCGCCTTGCTCGATTATCTTGATTTCAGGGCGCTTGACGCGGCACTCGGCCATGAGGGCGCCGACGCATTGTTACGGCGCACGGGCGTGCGTTTGCGTGAAAAACTCGGTCGTGACGATATCGTCGCCCGCATCGGCGGCGACGAGTTCGGTGTCGTCCTCACAGATGCCGTGAGCGCCGAAGAGGCGGTTGCTGTCGCCCAGGCGCTCACCGAGACGCTGGCCGAAGATATCTACCAGGCCGATCACATACTCACGGCGCGCGTCTGTGTCGGTCTCGCCTGGTCGACCCGCAGCGAGGCAGAGGGCGAAACCCTTTTTCGGCAGGCCCAGACTGCCCTGCATGCGGCAAAACAGAGTGCGCGGCGTGGCGCTGCTTCGATTCTGCTGTTCGATCAGGAACTGGCGCGAGGCGGCGCGCGCCGTGTCGGCATGGCCGCACAGATCGCGCGCGCCCTCGATGCCCGTGAAATCATCCCCTATTATCAACCCAAGATTGAACTCGATTCCGGGCTCGTTTGCGGCTTCGAGGCGCTGGCGCGCTGGCGCCACCCCGAGCGGGGCGTGCTGACACCCTCAGTCTTCGGCTCGGCCTTCGACATGCCGGAACTCGCACGCGCTATCGGGCGTGAAATGGCCCGGCAGGTGCTCGATGATCTGCGGGGCTGGATCGATGCCGGGCTGGCGGCGGGGCCCGTCGCGCTCAACCTGGCTGCAGCCGATTTCGGTGAGGGCGGGCTCGCCTGGACGCTGCCGGACATGCTGGCCGAAAGCGCCATTCCCGCGCGCTACTGTGCCGTTGAGGTGACCGAGCGCGTCTTTCTCGGCGAGGGCGGGGGCGCCGTCGCGGGCGCGTTGACCTATCTCGACCGCGCCGGAATACGCATTGCCCTCGATGATTTCGGCACGGGCTATGCGTCACTCGTACATCTGAAGCAGTTTCCTGTTTCCGAAATCAAGATCGACCGCTCCTTCATCCGGGATCTGGAAACGGATGCGGAAGACGCCGCCATCGTCGCCGCCCTGCTCGGCCTCGCGCGGGCGCTCAGTCTGGACGTGACCGCGGAAGGGGTGGAAACCGAGGCTCAGGCCGCTTTTCTGCGTGATCATCATTGCGAAATGGCGCAGGGCTTTCTCCTTGGGAAACCCATGGGCCGCGATTGCGCAAGCGCCCTTCTGACCCGGCAGGCGCTCGATCGAAGCATTTCCCACCGCCGCAAGCGGGTGATCGACGCCGAAACTCCCGGCCCGGTTCAGCCGTTGCTGGCGGGGCAAGGCTAGGGTTCCACTGTCGCGAAACATGCCTGCTAAAGCAGAAAAACCTTGTCGCGGGTGCGCATGACTTCTCGCGCGATCAGATAGCTCTCGATTGCCGCATCGTCGAGAAGCGGTTTGCTGATCAGTTCACCCTGCGCAAAATCGCAGCCGGCCATGGCCAGGCTGTCGAACTGGGGCTGCTGATCAACGCCCGCCGCGATGACACCGATCCCGAGATTATGCGCCATGTCGATGATGGTGCCCGGGATCCGCGCGGATTCGCAAGCCGTCCCGATGGCCCTCACGAAGGACGGATCGATCTTCAGGCGCGAAATCGGAAAGCTCGTCAGATGGGAGAGCGAGGTGGCGCCTGTGCCGAAATCATCGAGCGCGATCGTGGCTCCCAGGGTATCGAGTGCCGCAAGCGCCTCGCGAACGGTTTTTGCGCCGCGATCGACGAGCGTGTTCTCGGCAATCTCGAACTCGAGGCGGTTGGGCGAGAGGCCGAACCGGTTCAGCATTGCCGCGACGCGCGGAACAAAGCTTTCATCCTTGAGCTGTGTCGCGGAAATGTTGAGTGCGAGACGACCGGGATCATTCCCATCCGCGACGAATCGCGCGAGGCGCGAAAGGCCGACCTCGAGGAGTCGGTCGCCGATCGCCTGGATCTGGCCGGTATCCTCGGCGATCGCGAGATAGTCGCGCGAGAGAAAGACCGGTTCCGCCTCATGGGTGAAGGCCAGCGCTTCGAAGCCGGAATGCTCACCGGTATCGAGGCGGATCTGAGGCTGGAACGCGATTTCGAGCCCGCCTCCGACAACGGCCTCCTCAATCGCATGACCGATCTGCTTGCGACGGGCGATGCGTGCGCGCAGATCGGCATTGAACAGGCTCCAGGTGTTTCGTCCGGTTGCCTTGGCATGATAAAGGGCGCTGTCCGCGTTGCGATAGAGCTCTTCCACCGAGGCTCCGCCGGCTGGCCGCAATGCGATACCGATACTCATTGAAGGGTTGAGCGCGCGCCCGTGCAGCATGAACGGCTCGCGGATACGTGCCAGCAGCGTCTCGGCGACAGTCTCGATATCCTCTTCCCTGCGCATGTCGCGCAACAGAATCGCGAATTCATCACCGCCCAGCCGCGCCACCAGATCACCGTCACGAACGCTCTCGCGCAGGCGGTGGGCGATTTCATTGAGGAGTTCATCGCCGGCGATATGGCCGAGGCTGTCGTTGATCTCCTTGAAATAATCAAGATCGAGCAGAATGAAGGCGCCACTCCCGCTGCGCTCACGACGATCACCGGCAAAGTGCTCGAGTTGCTCCATCAGCGCCGCTCGGTTGGCCAGGCCCGTGAGCGCATCCTCGCGCGCCTGGCTGAGGATACGCGCCTCGTTCGCCATCCGCTCGGTGATATCGGTCACGGAGCAGACGACCCGGGCGCGTGTTCCGTTTGTCTGTTTGAGCGGGGCGGCATTGATCGACAGGACACGGCGCCGGCCATCAGGCCAGACGATGGCGTGGCGCACGTCATAGACCGGCTCGCCGGTCTTCATGACGCGAATGAAGGGCAGATCCTCCATGGGGAATGGGCCGCCATCGAGATCGGTAATACGCCATTCCGGCGCATCGAAGCTGCGCCCCTCGACATCGGAATGGGCGATGCCGAGCACGCGTTCCGCTTCGTCATTGGCAAAAACGATGGCGCCATCGGCATCGAGGGCCGTGATGGCGGAGACACTGGTGGCGTTGATCTGAGCAAGGAAATCCCGCTCCGCTATCAAGGCGGCCTCGAGAGTCTTGCGGGCACTGATGTCTTCGATGATCGTCCAGATCAGCTTGCGACCCATTGAATCATGCACGAGCATGCCGTTCAGCAGAACCGGATAGCGGTGACCATCGTTGTTGATGTATTCCTTTTCAAACGGCCCGAAACGCCCGGTGCGTTGCATGCTGTCGAGCTGTTCCTTTTCGGCCTCTGCGTAACCCTCAGGTGTGACGTCCCAATAGCTGAGCCTGAGGAATTCCTCGCGGGTATAGCCCGTCGAAGCGAGCAGGGCATCGTTGACGTCTATGAAGGCACCCGTCTCGAAATCATTCAGGGCGATGCCGACCGGGGACAGTTCGAACAGGCCGCGCAGCAATTGCTCCTGATGTTCCAGTTCGATCTCGGCCTGCTTGCGCTCGGTGATGTCGAGATGGGTCCCAGACATGCGCAACGGTTTGCCGTTTTCGTCGCGTTGCGAAACGCGTCCGCGATCGAGCACCCAGACCCAGTGCCCGTCCTTGTGACGCAGCCTCACCTCGCATTCGTAGAACTCGGTCTCCCCGCGGAAATGGGCTTCGAGACACGCGCGGGCCCGGGCAATGTCGTCCGGATGGCTGATGCGTCGCCAGAAATCGATCGTTGCCGGCAGGATTTCCTCCAGGCGGTAGCCGATGATCTCGGCCCAGCGGTCATTGTAGGACATGACATTTTCGGTCATGTCCCATTCCCAGGTGCCGACATTGGTGCCCGCGATGATGTCGGCCAGTCGCTGCTCCTGGCGCTTGAGATCGGTGATGTCGACGCGCATGCCGACGCGACCGCCATCGCGGGTCTCGGTCTCGATGATGCGTAGCCAGCGACCATCCCGGATCGGCTGCTCAACGAGGGAGCGGGGCAGGGCATGGGCGGCGAGACGCTCGGCCATCCACTCCTCTTCACGTCCCTCGGCTTCCGGGAAATTGCCGCGCTTCAACGACAGGCGCACGAGATCCTCGAAATGCGCGCCCAGTTGCACCGCATCGGCCATGTTGGGATAAAGACGCCGGTGCTGTTCGTTGAAGGCGACGATCCGGTCTTCCTTGTCGAACAGAACGAAACCGTCAGGCAGCGCTTCGATGGCATTCTGCAGCTCTTCGCGTGCGCGGCGGGCCTCCTCGCGCGCCGTGTAGAGCTCGGTGATGTCCTGGAAGGTGCCGAAGACGGTGGTAACGGTCCGGCCGTCATGCTCTGCGCCGCCGGTGGCGCGTCCGAAGCGTTTTTCGCCGGCAGCGGTCATGAAGGCGAGTGTCAGGTCAAAAGGAGTGCCCTGCGCGATCAGTTCTGCGATTGCAGCCCGCAGGACCGGTTCGTCTTGCGGGTCGAACAAGGCCAGTGCCGATTCGAGATCCGGGCGGAAGCGCTCCGGATCAAGGCCGAAAATCGTATAAGTCCCGGGTGACCAGATCAGTGCCTGCATGCTGGGATCAAGCTCCCAGCTGCCGATACCCGATATGGCCTCCACCTGTCTGGCATGGGCCAGCTGGCGCCTCTCGCAGGTGATGTCACGTATGGAGGCGTGAATCAGGCCGTCATCCGCGACGCGTGCATACCATTCGAACCAGCGATAGCTTCCGCTGCGGCTGCGATAGCGGTTGACGAACCGCGTCACCGAAGCGCCCGAAAAGAGCTGCACGGCCGCCTCACGGGTGGCTTCGAGATCCTCGGGATGCAGAAGGTCGAGATAGCGTTGTCCGATCAACGCATCGGGGTGCCAGCCGAGCACGCCTTCCCAGTCACCGTCGAGGGACACGAAACAGCCCTCGCGCGTGGCTGTGCAGAGCAGATCGAAGATCCCCTCATTCAGCCGTGTCGACCGTCCGGGTTGAGCATGTTCGGATTCAGGCATCGGATTCAAACGTTTCTTTCATTTAGCCTCAGACAACATGATTCGTCTGAAAAAGTCTTTAATCGGGACACAACCTTTCGGCGCTTCGCGTTGGCGACATGCTTTTAAATTGCATCCCGGTCCATCGGGCAACTATCAGGAGGGCTGATCCGGAGCACTCTCGTAGTATTACGGAGGGCTTGGTATTATGGATGGCTTGCGTGTCGCCATTCGCCGGATTCGGAGCGTGAGGTCGAGCATGACCCTTTCCCTCATTGGACGCGATCGGCAAACACGTCAGCCATGTCATCCGCATGCCGGGACTGTGGCGCGGCAGGCGCTGTTCAATCCGTATCCCCGGATCGACGGCGTGCTATGCCGTTCAAGGCAATCGACTTGCCTGGCAGCCTTGCCGCACCACCTTGGTGCACTGCCTTGCCGGTTCGCCTGATCGCAGTGCGCCTAGCCGCAGCCGGTCGTGATCGCGACGGCGAGCGTTCCGTCACGATCCATATCTTGGCCGAGGGGGAATGCCGACTCGGGGACATCCGCATCGCCGCGCATCAAGAGCCCATCGTCGGATTGCGGCTTTGCGGATGACGATTGCGTCGTCTGATCCGTCGCAGTGACGTTTCAGGTTTCGATGAAGGGACGGACGGCGATATCCTTGGCAATGAGCGCGTCACGTACGGCGCGGGCCATGCCGATGGCGGCGGGATTGTCGCCATGCACGCAGATCGAATCGATCTGCGCCTTGATCTTGCCGCCAGTCACAGTGGTGATCTCACCATCCTCGATCATGCGCAGCACCCGGGCCGCCGCGAATGTGGGATCATGGATGATGGCGCCTTCAACCTTGCGGCTGGTGAGGTTGCCGGTATCGTCATAGGTGCGGTCCGCGAAGGCCTCGCGCGCCATGGCCAGGCCGAGCTTCTCCGCCGCGCGCTCGGTCGCCTGGGTGGGCATCACCATATAGACCAGCGTCGCATCGACGCCCTTGATGGCGCGTCCGATCGCCATGGCGATGTCGTCATCAGCCTGGGACAGATTGCCGAGCGCCCCGTGCGGCTTGACATGGGTGACCCTGTGTCCGGCGAGACTTGCGCAGGCCTGCAGCGCCCCGATCTGGTAGGCGACCTGCTTCTCCAGATCGTCCATGGAATGGCCTGCGATCACGCGCCGCCCGAAGCCCCAAAGATCGTTGAAGCCCGGATGTGCGCCGATGGCGACTCCCTTGTCCTTCGCGAGCGCCGCTGTGTGATGCATGATCCCGGGGTCACCCGCATGCCACCCACAAGCGACATTGGCTGAGGTGACGATGTCGAGCATGGCGTCGTCGTCGCCCATCTTCCATGCGCCGAAACCCTCGCCCATGTCGCAATTGAGATCGACGCGCATCATGCTGTCTCCGTTTCGAAAAAGTCTGCCCCCGCATCGACCATGCCGCTGATGAGGTTGAGCGACAAGAGCCTTTCGCTGGTGAGATCCATCGCACCGGCAGGGATCAGCCTGTCGCGCAATTCTGCACGCCATTGTGCCGCCTCGCGCGCCGCCATCACGGCCTCCTCCTGCGAGACCGCCTGAAACCGTACCGGATCACCCGGACGCAACTGCGCAAAACGCCCGAGATCCGCGCTGATGATCGTCGCGATCTTCGGATAACCGCCCGTGGTCTGGCGATCGGCCATCAGCACGATCGGTTCACCGGAGCCGGGCACCTGGATGGCGCCTGTGACGATGCCGTCGGAGATGATGTTGAAGCCGTCTGCATGTTCGATGACCGGGCCGTTGAGGCGGTATCCCATGCGATCTGCCTGACGCGACAGGGTGTAGGTGCTGTCGAAGAAGGTCGCGAGACCGGCCTGCGTGAAGTGATCATCCTGCGGGCCGGGCAAGACGCGAATGGGGCCGCGCGCTGCTTCCGGCGGATCGGGCAGGGTGAGATCGTCACCTGCCGGGGCGTCCTGGCGCAGCGACAGGATGGCGCCGGCCTGGAGCGGTTTGCCGTCGAGGCCACCAATGGCGGCGCGCCGGTGCAGCGAGCGGCTGCCGAGCATCGATTCGACGGCGAGGCCGCCGGCAATGGCGAGCATGGCATAGACGCCTTGCCGCGCAGGGCCGACGCTGAATGCATCCCCGGCTCGCAGCGTGATACTGGTCTGCGGCGGGACGGGCTCACCCTCAATGGACAAGGTCGCATCCGCCCCCGCCAGCGCGATGCGGATCTCACCCTCCTTCACCTTGAAACGCCCACCGAGCCCGGCGAATTCGATCGCCGCCTCGTCCGGATCATTGCCGACGAGCAGATTGGCGAGGGTGAGCGCATCGCGGTCCATCGCGCCCGCAGGACCGACACCGTAACGCTGCAATCCGTAACGCCCGGCATCCTGAATCGTGGTTGCAGGGCCGCAATCAATGACCTCGATCTCAGCCATGCCCGGCCTCTTTTTCGCTCTGTTCTCTCTCGACCTCTTGCACGATCCACTCGCCTGCAGCGGCTGCGGCGTCGAGTTGCGCCCAGTCACTTTCCGGGATCGGCGTGAAGACGATTTCGTCGCCGGCATCGATCAGGAAGGCGGGATCGCGCGCCGGCATGAAATTGCGCAGGGGCGTTCGCCCGATCAGATTCCAGCCGGAGGGCGCCTCGATCGAGGCAATGTTGGCCTGATCACCCCCGATCGCGATCGTACCCGCCGGCGTGACCTCGCGCGGATCGGTGCGGCGGGGCGTGGCGAGCGCGGGATCGAGCCCGGCGAGATAGCAGAAGCCGGGCGTGAAGCCGAGCATCGCCACTGTATAGACGGCCCCGGCATGCCGCGCGATCACGTCATCCGGTGTCAGCCCGCGTGCCTTGGCGAGATCTTCCAGATCGACGCCGTAGGACCCGCCATAGACCACGGGCACCCGCCAGCGGCGCGGTGTCTTGGCGCTGCTTGCAAGGTCTCCGAGCAGCGCGCTGATGGCTTCTTTGATCTGTGCATGGTCGGTCACGAGCGGATCGAAATGCACCAGCAGCGCACGATAGGTCGGGACTGTTTCCAGAAGCCCTTCCGGCGGCGCTGCCGCGAGTGCGGCATCGAGATCAAGGGCGAGCGCGTTGAGTCGCGGATCGACAACGCGCCCGAATTCGACGCTCAGAGCCGCATCTCCGCAAGGCAGAAAGGCCGGATCACCGGTTGTCACGCGTTCCTCCCGCGGAGAGCATCTGGCCTCATCCCCGGATTCGAGGTGGCCATAAGGTCAAGAATATCGATATTTTATCATCACTTTATCGATAAGCAAGCAATCATGTTTCAACTTTCCGAATCGACGCGCCACGCATCAGGGCTTCCAGCCATAAATCCAGGAATAGCGCTCGGCCATTCCTTCGGCTCCCAGCTTTCGCATGACGAGGTCGCGCCCGAGCCCGGCGAGGAGACCCGCATGATAGACTCGTCCATTGCGCCGCGCGGTAGCCTGTATCCGACGCACCCGTTGAAATCGCAACTTAGCATAGCGATTTAACGCATCAACCGGTTTATGTGGCATGTCCGCGAGCGCAGAGCCCATTATGGCCGCATCCTCGATCGCCATCGCGGCACCCTGTGCCATGAAAGGCAGGACGGGATGAGCGGCGTCGCCGAGCAGCGCGACCCGCTCGCGCGCGAGCGCGCCCACGGAGAGGTCGTGCAGCGACCATAACAGCCATTCCTGCGGTGCGGCGAGAAGGCCCTGCAGGGGCCTGGCGGCACCGGCAAAGGCGGCGAGCAGTTCGGCGCGTTCTCCCGGTTCCGACCAGCCGATCGCGGCTTTCGGCTGGCGGCGGATCGCCACGATGTTGAGCTTGCGACCGGCGCTGACGGGATAATGCACGATATGGCCCTGCGGCCCGAGCCAGAGGCCGGTTTCCTCACCGGCCAGTTCCGGTGGCGCATCCTTGCGCGCGATCGTGGCGCGCCAGGCGACATAGCCCTGAAAGGCCGGCACGCGGGGATCACCGATCAGGGGGCGGGTCTTCGACCATGCCCCGTCGGCCCCGATGACGAGGGTGCTCGTCATATCTTCGCGTTTCGCGCCCGAGCGCGTGAAACCGAGCCCGACATGGCCGTCCTGCTGGTCGAGATGTTCGAGCGTGCGCCCCATCAGCAGGCGGATATTCGGTTGCGCACGCACGGCGTCGAGCAGGATCGTCTGAAGATCGGCGCGGTGGATGACGTAATTCGGTGTTCCGAAGCGCTCGCGCATATACGCGCCCTGAGCGACTTCCCCGATCTCGCGTCCCGAGCGCACCGCACGCACCACGACGCGCTGTGGCTCGCAGGCCTGGCGGGCGAGCGCCTGGCCGAGGCCGAGATCGCCGAGGATGCGTGTCGCGTTCGGCGAGAGCTGCAGCCCGGCCCCGACCTCGGTGAAACCGGTGCGGCGCTCGACGAGCGTCACCTGACGTCCGATTCGCGACAGGGCGAGGGCAGCCGTCAGACCGCCGATACCGGCGCCGATCACGGTCACGTCATGCAGGGACATGGGTTATGCCGGTTTCAGCGCGCGCCGCCCGCGAGCAGTTTGTCGGGCGTGGTGGCGCTGCCGTCCCACAGGCATTCGGCAGGCTCGACCTTGCCCGGGCCGAGCTCCGGCTTGTAGCGATACAGCGTCGAGCAATAGGGGCAGATCGCCTCGTCGGCGCCGCCCATGTCGATGAATTCATGCGGGTGATCGAAGGGCGGCTTCGCTCCGATGCACATGAATTCCTTCGAGCCCGTATAGATCACGCGCAGCCCGTCTTCGTTGTGGAAATGGGGGGTGCCGGTTTCTGCCATGTGTCGCTCGTCCGATTATGCCCTGATGCGGGGATCACTTGCGGCGCACCATAATGCGCGCGGGAGCGGGCGGCTAGTGTGAACCGCAAAAAACCGCGCGGCTTACAGAAGCAGCGCGATCATGCCGCCCGCCACCACGAGAATGATGAGCGTCGTCACCACGATGCTCAGCGCATGGCGCCAGCCCAGCGCCGCAATCGCCCGCACGGAGGTGCCGAGCCCCAGAGCGGCGATCGCGATCAGCAGCCCCCATTGCGAGACGGCGACGAGAAAGCTGCGCACGGGTTCGTAGACGGGCGCGAGCGCCGGCTGCGTCAGGGCGATGGAGTTGATCACGCACAGAACGAGGAAGACGATGGCGAAGACCGGAACCGGCACTTTCGCCGCAGCCTCGCCTGCCATACCGCCGGCGCTTGCGCGTGTCCGCGCGGCGAAATACCAGCCGATGACGAGCACGACCGGCAGCAGCAGGAACACGCGGAACAGCTTGACGATCACCGCCGTATCGCCGGTTTCCGGGGAGATCGCGTAACCCGCGCCCACGACCTGCGCCACATCGTGGATGGTGGCGCCGAGCATGATGCCGAGATTGCGTTCGTCGAGGCCGAGGATCGCGCCGAGCACCGGGTAGAGCACCATGGCCAGCGTCGAAAGCGCGTTCACCGCCACCACGACGAAGGCGATATCGGCCTCCTTGCCCTTGTATTGCGGCACCACCGTCGCGGTAGCGAGCGTCGCGGAAGCGCCGCAGACGGCGGTGGCGGCACCAGCAAGCGCGCCGTAGCCGGTCTCCTGGCCCATCGCCCGTGCCATGGCAAAGCCCGCGATCACCGTCACCACCATGGAGAGGATCACGATCAGCGCCGTGGCCAGGCCGAGAGCGGCGATATCGCCCAGCGCGATCCGCAGACCAAGCAGCGCTACCGCGATGCGCAAGAGCCGCTTCACGGCGAGACCCATGCCCGGCTCGAAGAGCGGGCGCGCGGCGAGCGGGTTCAGCGCGACGCCGATCAGCAGCGCGATGACCATGGCCGGCAGGGGCAGCAGATCCGGCAGGCGCGGCGCCAGCCAGACCGCGACGATCGCCACGACGAGCGAGAGCGCCAGTCCGGGCCAGTTGGAGGAGATGAACGCGCGCGCGTCGCCTTGCAGCATACGCCTAGACAAACGCAACATGACGCTGCGTCAATCATCGCGACGCGACAATCGCGCCCAGACGCTTTTCGCGTCACGCCACGACGCGCGCTTTCACGGAAGCAGGCCGAGGCGTTCCGCGAGGGCGGTGAGCCAGACGATGCCCGCGAGCACGATGGCGAGGAACACCGCCGCCGAAGCGGAATCCTTCACCGCGCCGATTCGCGGATGGAAATCCGGCGTGACGTGATCCGACAGGCGCTCGATCGCGGTGTTGAGCAGCTCCGTCACCATGACCAGGACCAGCGAACCGATCATGGCGACGTACCAGGCGGCGTTCGGTGCGATGAAGAATCCAAGGACGAGGCAGAGCACCAGGATGATCGCTTCCTGCCGGAACGATTCCTCGCTGCGCAGATTGAAGCGCAACCCGGCAAGGGAAGAGAACGCGGCGCGCTTCAGGCGATTCATCGGATGCCTCAGTTCTTGCTGCCCGGCAGCGCCGGCGGCGGATCGTCCGTAATGGCGACGACCTTGCCGGGGTTGAGAATGTTGCGCGGGTCGATCGCCTGCTTGACCGCCTTCATCATATCAACGGCGACCGGATCCTTGTAGAGCAGCAATTCATCGCGCTTGATCAGACCGACCCCGTGTTCGGCGGCGATCGAGCCGTTCATCTTCGCCACGATATCATGAACGATGCGGTTGAAGTGCTCCCATTGCGCCAGAAATTCCGCCTTGTCCATGCCGACAGGCTGGCTGAGATTGAAATGGATGTTGCCGTCGCCGAAATGGCCGAAGCCGCACACGCGCACGCCGTCCATGGCGGCCTCGCAGGCGGCGCTCGCCTCGGTCAGGAAATCCGCGACGCGCGAGACCGGCACGGAGACGTCGTGCTTGATCGAGCCGCCTTCCTTGCCCTGCACCTCCGACATCAGCTCGCGCAGCTTCCACATTCCGGCCACCTGCGCACCGCTGGTGGCGAGCGCGGCATCCTCGACGAGTTCATCCTCGATCGCCTGGCCGAGCACGGTCTCGGCGAGTGTCTGCAGATCCGCATCCGGCTGGGGGGAGGTGAGTTCGATCAGCGCATAGGCGGCGTGCTCCCCCTGAAGCGGGCGGGTGACGTCATGGCCGTGCTTCATCACCATGTCGAGACCGAAGCGCGGGATGAATTCATAGGCGGTGAGCTGGTCACCCGCTGCCGCGCGCAGGCGCTCGAAAATCGTGAGCGCCGTGCGCGGCCCGTCGCAGCCGATGAAGGCGGTGACCTGTGACTTCGGCGCGGGATAGAGCTTGAGCACCGCCGCCGTGACGATGCCGAGCGTGCCTTCCGAGCCGATGAAGAGATGCTTGAGATCGTAGCCGGTATTGTCCTTGCGCAGGCCGCGCAACCCGTTCCAGATACGCCCGTCAGGCAGGACGACTTCGAGGCCGAGCACGAGATCACGGGTATTGCCGTAGCGCAGCACGCCGGTGCCGCCGGCATTGGTGGCGATGTTGCCGCCGATCTGGCAGGTGCCCTCGGAGCCCAGCGAGAGCGGAAACAGCTTGTCGGCCTCTTCCGCTGCATCCTGGATGCTCTTGAGCGTGCAGCCGGCCTCCGCCGTGATCGTCGCATTCGAGGCATCGACCTCGCGGATGGCATTGAGGCGCGAGAGCGACAGCACGATCCCGCCGAACGGGACCCCGCCGCCCACGAGCCCGGTATTGCCGCCATGAGGCACGACGGTGACGCCTTCCGCGTGGCAGGTCGCCATGACGAAGGCGGCCTCCTGCGCATCCTTCGGGCGCACCACGGCACCGGCCAGACCGCGATAGAGCCCGCGTGTTTCGACGAGATGCGGCGCCATGTCTTCCGGCTCAGTCAGAACATGTTCCGCGCCGAGCCGTCGGGACAGGCTCGCGAGAAATTCAGGGGTGGGGGTGGATGCTGGCGCCGACACGATCTGACGTTTCCCTATGGGTTGCTGTGTTTCGAACCTGAGAGCTTCCTGTTAGCAAACCGTGCGGCACTTGCATACGGTCGCTTCGCCAAGGCGGGGGTTGAACCTTGTCCCGGGTCCAGCCCCGCCTCAGGCGGCGCCTGCCTCATTCGCCGGTCGCACGCGACGCGATCGCCTCGAAACGGGCATCGATTTCCTCGGCGATGACAGCGAGCTCATCACCGCCTTCGTCGAGATAGGGCGCGAAGACGAAGCTTGGAGTCTTCCAGCTCAGCGTCGCGTTGCCGTCGTCGTTCTCGGTGACGTAGAACCGCAAAGGCGCCTCGATCATGGCGGCGGTGCTCATGTCGAGGATACGCACGGCATAGTCGTTGTTGAACACGCCGACGACCCGGTTCTCGGGGATTTCGATGCCGCGCTCGCGGGCAACTGCGGTCGGGCCGGCCTCGGTGACCACGCCCATCTTCTCGGCGGGAACGGCCTCGAGCAGGCGATCCAGCAATTGTGCATGGGCCAGATCGGTTTCGATGATGCGCCAGCCTTCGCGTGGTGCGATGTCACCGGCATCGGCCATCGTCGGCAGCAGGATGACGGCTGCGCAAAGAAGCTTCAGCGGATTGTGCATTGTTTCCTCCATGATCAGGTGTGGCAGGATGACGTTTCGACAGTCACTGGCTGCCTTGTGGCCGGGTTGGTTGCCAGCATGTGAGTGACCGCGCTGGTGCTCCGGTGCGGTAGAGCAAGGGGCAGTGCGGCATCCCCCTGAACCGCTCCGCATCCGCGTTGGCGCCTGTGCCGGGCACAGCCATCACAATGATGGCGCTCCAGTGGAAACTTTGTCACGGTGCTGTTGGTTCACCAGACCGCGCGAAATTTCCAATGAACAGACAGGGCTGAACGATGATAGCGAGACATGTGCATGTGACGGGCCGTGTCCAGGGTGTCTGGTTCCGGGCATGGGCGCGTGAACAGGCCCTGGCCGAAGGTGTCTCCGGATGGATCCGTAACCGCCCAGACGGTGCGGTCGAAGCCGTTCTGGCCGGCACCGAAGAAGCGGTCGAGACCCTGATCGCGAAGCTGCATGACGGCCCGACAGCCGCAAAGGTGGAAAACCTCCGCGTGGCGGATACCACGGTGCCGGACGAGACCGGGTTTCACATTGTCGGTTGAGCACGCAAGACAAGCACGGGAGACTGGGTTATCCGCTGGTGCGGATCCGTTTGTGGGAGGCGCGCCATGTCGGCGTTCTGGGAACTGGCAGGCATGTTCGTCTCGGCTTTCACCTCCGCGACATTGTTGCCCGGATCATCCGAGGCGGTTCTGGCCGGAATCGTCGCCCTCGGCACTGCGAGCGCGACGAGCGCCGTCATCGTGGCGACGCTCGGTAATACGGTCGGTTCCGTCGTCAACTGGGCGATGGGACTCTTCGCCGCGCGGTTCCGCCACCACCGCCGTTTCCCGCTGACGCCGGAGCAGTATGAGCGTTACGCGGCAATCTATGCAAAATGGGGCGTATGGAGCCTGCTGCTCTCCTGGACTCCCGTGATCGGCGATCCGCTCACGGTTGTAGCCGGTGTGATGCGCACGCCGTTATGGATCGTCGTGCCATTGGTGATGCTCGCCAAGGGCGCGCGCTATGTCGCCGTCGCCGGCGTGGTGGTGATGCTCTGACCCGTCAGAGTTCCAGCATCGCCGTCACCGGCGCGTGATCGGAGGGGCGCTCCCAGCCGCGCGCCTCGCGCAGCACCTCGACGGAGCGGCAGACGGGAGCGAGATCCGGCGAGAGCCAGATGTGATCGAGCCGGCGCCCCTTGTCGGCCTTGCTCCAGTCCGGCGAGCGGTAGCTCCACCAGCTGTAGATCTTCTCGGGCTCGGGGCGCAGGTCGCGCATGGAATCGACCAGCCCGGCCTCCTCGCGCAGGCGCTCCAGCGTGCTGGTCTCGAGCGGCGTGTGGCTGACGACGTCGAGAAGCTGCTTGTGGCTCCACACGTCGTGCTCCAGCGGGGCGATGTTGAGATCGCCCACGGTGACGGACGGCGCCCGCGACACCGCCGCGCGATCGGCCCAGCCGCGCATTTCCTCCAGAAATTGCAGCTTGTGCGCGAATTTCGGATTGACCGCCGGATCGGCCACGTCGCCACCGGCGGGGACATAGAAATTATGGATGGCAAGCCCCGCCGCTTCCCCGGCCTGCGGGCCGAGGCGCAACGAGATATGGCGCGCATCCTCCTTTTCGCAGAAGCCGGTGACGGCGATGTCGGCCACCGGAAAGCGCGAGATGATCGCGACGCCGTTATAGCCCTTCATGCCCGCAAAGGCGATGTGCTCGTAGCCGGCGGCGCGGATCGCCTTCTCCGGAAACTTGTCGACCGGGCACTTGGTCTCCTGCAGGCAGAGCACGTCCGGGCTCTGTTCGCTCAGGAAGCGGGTGACCTGATCGATGCGCAGGCGCACCGAGTTGATGTTCCAGCTGGTAATCGAAAACCGCACGTCGCCTCGCTCCCCTCCCGTAATGCCGAACGTCTTGGCTACGCTACGCGCGCCGCCGGGGGAACCCGGTTTCGGGAGTTATCCAGAAGCTGCGCCTCACGCCCGCAGCGCGTCGATGATGCGCAGCTTGCCTTCAAGCGGCACCTGGCCGTCATAGATCCACGGGCCGATGGCGAAGGAGGGGGTGGCGTTGATGTTGAGGTTGTTGCCGGCACTGATGGCCGCTTCCATGGCCATGGTGACGAGATCGGAATCGGCGAATTCGACGAGTTCATGCCCGTCGGCACCCAGCTCCATGGCGACATCGAGCGCGCGCTGGCCGTTCTTCACGCCCCGGCGCGCATGGAGGCCGAGATGGAAATCGCGGTAATGATCGTTGCCGTAGAGGCCCTGGAAGGCGAGGGCGATCCGCGTCGCTTCCACCGAGGGCTCGCCGAGGATGGCATAGTTGACGAGGACATAGCCGAGATGTTCGTCGATATCGAGCAACTGGCCCATATCCTGCGCCGATTGGTGGCAGAAGGGGCAGTTGTAGTCGAAGAATTCGATCATGATCACATCGGGGTGCTCCGCACCGACATAGGCCGCCCCCGGAAGCGCCAACGCATCCTCGACGAGTTCGTAGGGTACCCGGCGCGCATCGCGGGCCTGCGCAGGCAGGCCGATCACGGTGGCGGCGGGCAGGGTGACGAGGCCGGTGAGCAGGTCGCGGCGGGAGAGTTGCAGACGCGATGAGAACGGCATGATCGAAACACGCTCCGATGGCTTGGACTGGATTCCGGACGAAGCCGAATCTGATCAAGCTTTTCGCCCCGGAAGCTGCAGCGGGCAAGCCTCGTCGGCCGCCGCTCGCGGCCTCGTGATGATCAGGCCGGATCCATCAGCGTCTCGACATGCGCGGCGACTGATTTGGCAAGGCCGACCAGATCGTAGCCGCCTTCCAGAAGCGAGACGACGCGGCCCGCGCAGGAGCGCTCGGCCACCCGCATCAGCGCCCGCGTGGCATAGGCGAAATCGGCCTCCGTCAGGTTGACGCTGCCCAGTGGATCGCGCCAATGCGCGTCGAAACCGGCGGAGATGATGAGGAGATCAGGCGCGAAATCGGTGATACGGGGCACGACGGCAGTGGTCATCACCTCGCGGAACGTGTCGCTGCCATCGCCGGGTGAGAGCGCGATGTTGAGGATGTTGTCATGCGCGCCGCGCTCGTTCGGGTCACCCGTGCCGGGGAAGAGCGGCATCTCGTGGGTCGAGATGTAGAGCACGTCGGGATCGTCCCAGAAGATGTCCTGCGTGCCGTTGCCGTGATGCACGTCCCAATCCATGATCGCGACGCGCTCCGCGCCATGATGATGGCGCGCCCAGCGCGCGGCGATGGCGGCGTGGTTGAAGAAGCAGAATCCCATCGCCACCCTGTGCTCGGCATGGTGACCGGGCGGGCGCATGGCGCTGAAGGCGTTGCGTACCTTGCCTGTCATGACCTCGTCGACCGCCAGCGTCGCCGCGCCTGCGCCGCGCAAGGCCGCTTCCATGGTGCCGGGAGAGAGGATCGTGTCGGAATCGATCTGTACCAGCCCCGATTCAGGCGAAGCTTCGAGCAACGCCTCCACATAGCCGCGATGATGCGCCAGCGCCACCGCCTCGATATCGGCCACGGGCGCCGCTTCCCGGGCGAGCATGGCAAAGCGCTCGTCCTCGAGCGCGGCCTCGACGGCCTTGATCCGATCAGCGCATTCGGGATGGCCGGTCGGTGTCTCGTGATCGAGGGCAGCGGGATGGGTGAGGAGGAGTGTTGTCATGGCGCTTTCTTCATGGACCGCCATGCTGGCGCGCAACGGCCCGTCTGTCCATACCCGGATATGCCACAGGGCGGATGAAGCTTACTCGGGCAGGGTCCCGTTCGAGGCGAGCACGGCGCCGGCAAGGTAGAGCGAGCCGCAGATCAGCACCCGCGGCGGTGTCTCCCAGGGCGTATCGCGCAGACCGGCAATGGCGCTCTCGACACCCGCCGCAGTCGAGGCGACCAGCCCGGCGCGGGCGGCGATCGAGGCGACTTCCATGGCCGGACGGCCCGCAACCTGCCCCGGTACGGGCACGGCGATCAACTCGCGCGCGAGCCCGGCGAAATTGCGCAGGAAGCCCTCGCCGTCCTTGGTGCCGAGCATCCCGGCGATCAGCACCAGCGGTGCTTCGGAGCGCTCGGAGAGATCCGCCATTGCGGCGGAAAGCGCGCGTCCGCCATCGGGGTTGTGTCCGCCATCGAGCCAGAGTTCGGCACCTTCCGGGGCGAGGCCGGGCAGGACGCCTCGGGTGAGGCGCTGTAGCCGACCCGGCCACTCGGCGGCGCGGATGCCGGTCTCGAAACCATTTGGCGAAAGACGATGAAATCCGGCCGCGCGCAGGGCGGCGATGGCGGTGCCCGCATTGCTGATCTGATGCGCGCCGACGAGGCGCGGCAGTGGCAGATCGAGCAGGAGGTCTTCATCCTGGTAGATGACGCGTCCGTTTTCCTCATGGGTGGAGAAATCCTGGCCGCCGATCAGGATCGGCGATGCGCCGCGCTGTTCGGCCACGTCATGCAGGACGCTCTCCGCCGCCGCGTAATCCTGGCGGGCAATGACCGTGGGACGCCCCGGCTTGATGATTCCCGCCTTCTCGAAGGCGATCTTCTCCACCGTGTCGCCCAGATATTCGGCATGGTCGAGGCCGATCGGCGTGATCACCGCGCAGGCGGGATCGGCGACGACATTGGTCGCGTCGAAGCGCCCGCCGAGGCCCACTTCCAGCAGCAGCACATCCGCCGGGGCCTCCGCGAAGAGATGGATCGCGGCGACTGTCGTGATCTCGAACACGGTGATCGGCGCCCCGGCATTCACCTGGTCGCAGATGCGCAGCGCCCCCACCAGACGCTCCTCGTCGACGAAGCGCCCGCCGCCGGGCTGGCCGAGCCGGATGCGCTCGTGAAACCGCACCAGATGCGGTGAGGTATAGACATGCACCACGAGGCCGGCCGCTTCCAGCATGGCGCGCATGAAGGCGATGGTCGAGCCCTTGCCGTTGGTGCCGGCAACGTGAATCACCGGCGGCAGGCGGTGTTCGGGATGGCCCAGAGCCGCGAGCAGCCGCTCGACGCGGCCCAGCGACAGATCGATGGATTTGGGATGCAGGGCGAGGAAGCGCGCGATCAGCGCGTCTGAGGATTCCATCGTGGCTCGCTCCACTCGGGGGAATGGCGTTGGTCTCAGCAGTGTCCGTGCCGCGCGTTGCGTCTCAGGCGCCGCAGGCGCGTGAAGGCGTCACTGCGGCTTCTCGCCCGCCTCCGCCGCTGCTTCTGCGGCCGGGGCAGGCGGGTTGGCGGGAGCGGATTTCGCGCTGTCGTGTGGTGGGGAGGTCTTGGCGGAGGTGCCCGCGCCGGTCCCGCCATCCGATGTCGCGGCAGGCTTGTTCTCGACCTTTGGCGGGTTGCCAGAAGAGGCTCCGGCATCGGGTGCCGGCTGCTTCATGAAGATGCGCGCGAGATTGGCGATCGTCGCCTTCAGCTCCGTGCGCGGCACCACCATGTCGACCATGCCGTGATCCTTGAGATACTCGGCGCGCTGGAAGCCTTCCGGCAGCTTCTCGCGGATGGTCTGCTCGATCACACGGGGGCCGGCAAAGCCGATCAGCGCGCCGGGCTCGGCAATATGCACATCGCCTAGCATGGCATAAGAGGCGGTGACGCCGCCGGTGGTGGGATTGGTGAGCACGACGATATAGGGCAGGCGCGCCTCGCGCAGGCGCCGCAGCGCCACCGTCGTGCGCGGCATCTGCATCAGCGAGAGGATGCCTTCCTGCATGCGCGCGCCGCCGGAGGCCACAAAGAGCACGAAGGGCGTGCCGCGTTCGCGCGCCGTATCGGCGGCGGTGACGATCGCCTCACCGGCGGCCATGCCGAGCGAACCGCCCATGAAGGCGAAATCCTGGACCGCAACCGTCATCAGCGTCCCGTCGACATTCCCGACGGCGACCTTGACCGCATCCTGCATCCCCGTCTTGGCGCGCGCGTCGCGCAGACGGTCGGCATAGCGTTTCTCGTCGCGGAATTTCAAGGGATCGGCGGCGACGCTGCGCAGGGGGATGTCCTCGAACCGGCCGTCGAAGGTGATCTTCAGCCGATCAGCTGCGTTGAGACGCAGGTGATGGTTCGAGCCGGGTATCACCCACAGATTCGCCTCGACTTCCTTGTGGAAGACCATCTGCCCGGTATCCGGGCATTTCACCCAGAGATTCTCCGGCGTCTCGCGCTTGAAAAGCGTCTTGATGCGCGGACGGACGACGTCTGAAATCCAGTTCATGCTGCAAAGGCCCCGGATGCTCTCGTGTGGGCTGGTTACCCGACCAGCGCGCGTTGCATAAAGCATCCGCGCGTGAATGCCAAATCCGATATGGGGGTGATCGGGGGCGGGGCAACGGCTACTGTCGATTCTTTCAATGTCGCGTGCCTCGGCGCACCGTTTGATGTTCCGGGCCGGCATGGACGGGGTCGGACCCATGGAGAACCGCAATGGACGAACTGGCGCTCCTGACGGATCTGCACGCGGGCAATACAAGGCAGGGGCCAGGTGGCGACGACGAAACCCGCTTCGCCATAGCCCTCGCCGGACTGGTGGCACAGACCGGATTGCGGATTGCGGATATCGGTTGCGGAACAGGGGCTTCGGCGCTGATCCTCGCGCAGGATCTCGATGCCGACGTAACCGCCGTGGACGCCCTTCCCGGTTTCCTCGCAGCGCTGGAGGGCCGGGCCGCACGGGCCGGTCTGTCCGGGCGCATCACGACGCTGGCCGCGTCGATGGACGATCTGCCGTTCGCGGCGGATTCGCTCGATGCGATCTGGTCCGAGGGCGCGATCTACAATATGGGCTTCGAGAACGGGATCCGGGCCTGGCGCCGTTTCCTGAAGCCGGGAGGAGTGCTCGCCGTCTCCGAGCTGACCTGGTTCACGGCGGACAGGCCCGCCGAAATCGAAGCGTACTGGAGCAGGGAATATCCGGAGGTCGGTCGCGCCGGCGCCAAGATCGCACTCCTTGAAAAGCACGGCTACACGCCGATCGGCTATCACGCGCTCCCGGAAGCCTGCTGGCGGGAGAATTATTTTCGACCCCTTGCACAGGGCTTCGAGGCCTTCCTCGACAGGCACGGGGCCGATGCGGGAGCGCAGGATGTGATCCGTGCGCAACGCGAGGAGATCGCCCTGCATGACCGTTATGCGCGCTATTTCGGTTACGGCTTCTATATCGCGCGCAAGACCGCCGCGTGATGCGATCCCCGATCGCCCGATCATCGACGACCTGCGCCGGCGCTTCGTCCGGCCTTGTGCGCGAGATCGCCGGGGCGGACATGCGTTGCGACGCGGCTGCAGGATGGTGCGCCGTTCTTCATGAGCACGATAAAATGAATGGTGCCCAGGGACGGAATCGAACCGCCGACACTGCGATTTTCAGTCGCATGCTCTACCAACTGAGCTACCTGGGCGAACGGGGCATCAGCCGCCATCGGTGGGGGGTATAAGCACGCCTGCGCGCGCTGTAAACTGCTTTCTTGCGCGGCTGGGGAAAAATCATGCCGGCTGCGTATCCCGGCAGCGTTCGCTCTTGCCTGCGCTTTCTTCCGGCGCACTTTCGTTTGTGGCTCTTGCCTGACGTAACGCGAGCATGCTCATGCTGACGCGAAGGCGAATCGGCCCGCGCGGGCCGTGTCGGGGGATGCAGAGCATGTACGTTCAGCTATCGCGGGACGGGGCGGGCATGATGCTGCGCCGGATCGCGGCGATCGTCGCGATATGGGTCGGGCTGGTGATCATATCGATGCCGGCGTCGGCGCAGGACGGACCCTGTGCGGCGCGGCTTTTCGATGATGCGCGCTTCACTGTCTGCACCATCGACCCGGCCACGCATGACATTGTCCTCTACACCAGCGACGCGCAAGGCCGCGCCTATGCGGGATTTTCGCGCCTGCCGCAGGAGCGGGAGGGAGCTCCGCTGGTCTTTGCCATGAATGCGGGCATGTATCACGCCGATCTCTCGCCGGTCGGCCTGCATGTGGAGGAGGGCGAACAGATCAAGGCGATCAACACCCGCCCCGGGCCCGGCAATTTCCACATGCTTCCCAACGGAGTCTTCTACATGACGGGCGACACGGCGGGCGTCGCAACGACCGAGCATTTCCTCGCGCGCGGCATCGCGCCCGATCTCGCCACGCAATCGGGCCCGATGCTGGTCATCGACGGCGCGCTTCATCCGCGCTTCATCCGGGACTCGACCTCGCTGCGCCGGCGCAACGGGGTTTGTGTCGGCGATAGCGGCGCCATATCCTTTGCGATCTCGGAGCAGCCGGTGAATTTCCACCATTTCGCGCGACTGTTCCGTGACGGGCTCGGCTGCCGCAATGCGCTTTATCTCGACGGAACCATGTCGAGCCTGCATGCTCCGGCGCTCGGGCGCTCGGATGCGATCCGCCCGATGGGGCCGATCATCGCGGCCTATCCACGCCAAAGGTGATGACGGCCACGGTTTCGCCGTGATGGCGTGGCCTCCATGCAACGCTCACGGTTTCGTGTGTCGCGAAAGCCTCGTTCCAGCGCCATCGTCCATCAATCATTCATGCTTGATTTCGTATTTCGTGGAACTCATGCGATGCTCTTGTGCTTGCAATCAGGCGAGATCGGTTTAACCAATCGCCGGTGCGTTGGGCAGGGCTTGCGCGCAACCAACCTGTCTCTGGCCTGAGGGGAGGGCCGTTCGGCGATGTCGGATGCTTTTGCAGTCTTTGGTGCGCTCGTGGCACTGTCCGCGCCGCTCGTGGCAGGTCCCGTCGGTTTTGTGGAGCCCGAACACGCCATCGTGCTCGGCCAGAGCGAGCGTGCCGGGGCGAGCGCCTCGGCCCCGGCTTTCTATGCGGGCGGCGAGGAAATGGGCCGGCTCGGGGTCGATAACCCCACAGTGACCTTCGAAGATCTACCGGAAACCTTCATCAGGGCGCTCATTGCGGTGGAGGATACGCATTTCGAGCAGCATATGGGTGTCGATCCGGTCGGTGTGACGCGCGCGGCGACCGGTCTGGCGCGGGGGCAATTCGCCGGCGGCGGTTCGACACTGAGTCAGCAGCTCGCCAAGAACGTCATCACGGGTGCGCGCCAGACCATCGATCGCAAGATCGAGGAAGCCTATTCCGCCGTCGTGACAGAGACGCTGGCCGAGAAGGAAGAGATCCTCGAATCCTACGCCAACGCCGTGTTCTTCGGGCGTCGTTCGGATGGCGCCGCGCGCGCTGCGCAAAACTGGTTCGACAAGGAATGGGACCAGCTCTCGCTTTCCGAATATGCCTTCCTCGCCGGCGTCCTTCAGGCACCCTCGGCGCTCGATCCGCTGCGCAATCGCGAGCGCGCTGTGGCGCGGCGCGACCATGTGATCCGCCGTATGGAGCAGGTCGGCTTCATTACCTCCGAAGAGGCCGCCGATGCCATGGCGGAGCCGCTGGAGGTCTCGCCGGGGCCGCGCCCCGTGCGCTCCAGCATCGCCATCCCGGACGCTGATTTCTGGGCCCTGTCGGAGGCGCGCCGCTTCATCGTCGGCGAGAATCTGGCCGCTCTCGCCGAGCGCGGGGGCTATGTCAGCACCATCCGGCATGATGCGCAGGTCATGGTGCAGGAGGTTCTGGCCGAGCAACTGATGCGGCTCAATGGTCAGGTCCCGCATCAGCCGCTCGGCTTCGTGCCCGCAGAAGCGCTTGCGGAGAACGATCAGACCGGGATCTGGCGCGCTGCCCGTGAGGCTGTTTCCTTCATGCCCGAGGGCGCCTGGCGCGTCGTGGTCAATGGCGACGATCTGCTGATCGAGGATCGCCCCGCGCTGGGTGAAGTTCCCGAGATCGAAAGCTGGCCGAACTGGCTGCGCCCGCGCGGCGTTTATGTGCTCAAGCCCGATGGCAGCATCATGGGGCGCCCGAACGTGCAGGGCGCCGCAGTCGTGATCGACACGGCGACCAACGAGACCATAGCCTCCGTGGGCGGTTTCGCCACCTGGGCGAGCCAGTTCGACCGCACCCGCGCCATGCGCCAGCCGGGCTCCTCGATCAAGACCCTGATCTGGCTGGCCGCACTCGAATACGGCTACAACGCGGAAGGTTATATCTCGGATGAGCCGCTGACCTTCCGCGATGGCGACGGCTGGTGGACGCCGCGCAATTACGGACGCGAGACGCTGGGTCTCGTGCCGTTCTTTACCGCCTTCGAGCGCAGCCTCAACGTCATAGCCGTGCGGATCGCCGATTTCGTCGGGATGGAGCGCATCCGCCCCTTCCTCGAGGACTCGCAGCTCTACAGTTACGGCGAGCCGCGCCTGAGCAATCTCTCAACCGCGATCGGCGCGGTCGAGACGACACCGGCAGCCATGGCGATGGCAATGGCGCTGCTCGACCCGCGCACCAGTGATCTCGCCTCCCGCTCGGCCTTGCAGGAACTCGAATCGATGATGGCGGGCGTGGTTGTGCGCGGCACCGCCGCCGGCGCCTTCCGGGATGGCCCCAAGGGGGTCGTCGGCAAGACGGGCACGTCGCAGGATCATCGCGATACCTGGTTCGTCGGGCGCACCGGCGACCTCGCCTTCGCGATCTGGATCGGTCGCGACGATGATCGCACGCTGCCCAATCTCGATGGGCGTCGTCCGACCGGCGGCGGCTTTGCTGCGCCCGTGGCTGCACGAATCGTCACCGAATTGCGCGCGATGGGGCTGAGCGATGAAGAGCTCAATCCGCCGCTTTTCCCGCCAAAGCCGATCATCCCGATTCAACCGGTGCAGCCGATCGAGCCGGATCCGCGCTATTCCGCCGGGAATGACAACCGGCCATTTTCGGTGCGCTGAATTGGATTTGAACCGCTTGACGCAGCAAAATCAGGAATATCGTCGATGATCGCGACGCGTGCAGCGCTTTTCGCAATGCTGAGTGCCGGCATCCCGCTGGCTTCCGGTCACGTCTCCTCGTTGGCCCTTGCCCAGGCAGTGAGCCCGGACATCCTCACGCAGGACCTTCCTTTACTGGTCGAGGAGGATGACGGCCTTGCCGAAGCGGATATCCGCGCTGCGCTCGAAGGGTTGCATCCGGTCTTCTCCGCCGCAGCCTGGGAGGCGGTTCGTCCCGGTGCCGAGACGGCTCTGCCGATGCTGCAGGACGCCTTCCTGCCGGAAGGCTTTGCCGCAGGTGCTCCGCAATTCAGCCTCGAGGGCGTGGCACTCGCGGTAGCGCAGCGCGAGACGCGCATCCTCGCCGCGCGCCTCTTCATGCTCGATGGCGCCATCGTGCTCACCGACGTGACGCTGAGCAATCTGGCTGGAGAGGCGCGTGCGGAGACGATCGTGCTCGCACATGAGACGATCGGTCATCTCGGCGATTTTCTGACGGCAGAGGCCGAATCGCGGATCTATCCTGCGGATGCCGGTTTCGTCACGGCGCTGGATCTGCGCCTCGATACCCGAGAGATCGTGCGCGAGGATCGCCCCGGCCCGGCCTTCAAGGCAATGATGCAGACCGAAGGCCTTCTGGTCGAGGGTTTGCATGTGCGTTTCCCCGATGATCCGCGCGATCGTGCGCAAGAAAGCGGGGAAGAAAGCGCGGATGACGCGCCGGAGGGGGATACCGGGGAAGTCGTGCCCGAGGATTCGGAAGCCGAGGCAGAGGCGCCGGTCACGACCGGCGCCGGCGCAAGGCGTCTTTTCGTGGAGCGGATACTGGGTGGTGCGACGCGCGGCGAGGCTGTCTTCGCCGGCGAGGCTTCGTTTTCTCTTGCGCGCTTCGAGGGTGCCGTGTCCGGTTCGCTCGAGGCCCTGTCACCGCGCCGCCTTCTGGCGCATCTGGAGCAGGAACCGGCTCATTTCGCCACGCAGCCCGCCGGCGAGGGGCGTATTGATGTCGATCTCAGCGATTTTGTCATGCAGGTCAGCGGTCGGCGCGGCGTTGGCGCGAATTCAGCCCCGCCGGCACCGGTGGATATGTTGATCGGGGAGGGCGCCTTGTCCGTCGCGGTCGAACGCGATGGCGTCGTCACGCTGGCTGGCCATGTCGGTGCCGCCGAGGCCGCGCCACAGATCCTTGCCGGGACCCCGCTCGAGGCAGCGGCGATTCAGGTCGCCGCGACAGCGAGCACCTCTGCCGACAGGCTGTTCGGTGAAGGGCGCCTGCACGCGCGGCTCGCGCCGGGTTATGGCGTGGATCTCGATCTTTGGCTGGACGCGCCGGGTCTGCTTACGCTGCGCAATGCTGCAGACGTCGATCTGCCTGACAATCTGCGCGCCTCGTTGCGCGGCGGGCGCATGGCAGCCTTGTTGCCGCTGATTTTCGAATCGACCGCGCGCCGGCTCACCTTCGCGATGATCGACGAAGGGCTCGGCGCCCTGGTCGAGGCAGGGACGGGCCGCAGCCTGCGCGAATGGGTTGCCGATGCGGTGGCCGCCGAGGCACCGGCCGGTGGTGGCGGTGGTATGGAGGCCATGACGCTGCAACTTGCGCTGGGACAGCTCGAAGGCGTCTTCGTCATGCTCGAGGATGAGGGTTCGGTTCGTCTCGAAGCGACGTCCGAGCGCCCCGCAAGCCTGGTGCTGCAGGCGCTCGAATTCCTGCGCTCGGCCCGTCCGGTGGCTGAAAAGGCCGAAATCCGTCCGTGAGCACACCTGCGCTTGCCAGGCGCCCGTGCATCGGGCGGCGTCATCTTTCCCTTGCGGAATTTCTTGTGATTGTCACAAGCGGGTAACATGGTGGCGTTAATGCGTGCGGAGGCAAACAAGCACCGGGGAGTGACCTTATGACGAATGACCGCGTGACCTTCAAGCGCGCCGCGATGATCGCCGCGACGCTCGGTTTCATGTTTTCTGCCGGCTCCGCTCATGCTCAGAGCGGCGATCTGGTGATCTACACCTCGACTCCGACCGAGCAGATGGACGAACTCGTCGCGCGGTTCAACGAGACCTATCCCGACGTTAATGTGGAATATTTCCGCTCCGGGACGACCGAGGTGATCAACCGCCTGCAGGCGGAGTTCGCCGCTGACGCGCCGCAGCCGGACGTGCTGCTGATCGCCGATACCGTGGTGATGAGCCAGCTCAAGGCTGATGAGCGCCTCATGGCTTATGCGGATGCCCCGATCGCGGGTACTGATGCCGCCCTGCACGATTCCGACATGACATTCTTCTCCACGAAGCTGATCACCACCGGCTTCATGGTCAATACCGACAACGTGGCAGAGCCCGTCACCTCTTGGGCGGATCTCGCGGATGAAGCCATTGCCGGGCGTCTGATGATGCCGAGCCCGCTCTATTCCGGCGCTGCCCTGATCCATGTCGGCACCGTAACCAATCTCGATGGTTTCGGTTGGGACTTCTACGAAGCGCTGGCTGATGGCGGTGCCGTGGCCGGGCGTGGCAATGGTGGCGTGCTCGATGCGGTCGCACGCGGTGAAATGGATTACGGCGTGATTGTCGATTTCATGCCGCTCAACGCGAAAGCCGATGGTTCGCCGGTCGATTTCATCTTCCCCGACGAGGGCGTGACGGCGGTCACCGAGCCGGTCGCCATCCTTTCTACTGCGAACAATGTCGAGGCTGCGCAGGCCTTCGTCGACTGGCAGCTCTCCGAAGAAGGTCAGCGTTTCCATGTCGAGCAGGGCTACCTGCCTCTGCGTGAGGGGATCGCGCCCCCGGATGTGTTTCCGGCCATGGATGCGGTGAACGTCATCACGATCGACCCGGCCCTGCTGATGGAGCAGACCGAGGAGATCAAGCGCCGCTTCGCTGACCTGTTCGGCGGCTGATCCAACAGATGTCGGTCGCGCAGCGGGATCATCCGGGCGCGCTCCGGCGCCGCTTTCCCGTCATGGGGGCCGAGACGCTGATTCTGTCGGCGCTCGGCCTCTATGTCGTGGTGCTCTGCATCTGGCCGCTCGCCCGCCTGCTCGCTACCGTCTTCGCCGATGGCGCGGCGGAGGGCATTGCCTTCATCGGTGAGGTCTGGTCGGGGCGCGCAGCCCGGCGTGCGACCTGGAACACGCTCGAGGCGAGCTTTCTCGCCACCATCGTCTCCGTCCTGCTCGGCGCCGCCACGGCGCTGATCGTGGCGCTGACGGATCTGCGCTACAAGGCGCTACTCGTCTTTCTGCTGCTCCTGCCGCTTCTGATCCCCCCGCAGATCTCGGCATTGGCCTGGCTCGCGATGATCGGACCCCAGAGCCCCCTCTGGCTGATACCGGGGCTCGAAGCGGTTCGTCCGGAGCGTAATCCGTTATTGGGGCGCGATGGGATCGTTCTGGTGATGGGGCTCGAACACGCACCCATGGTCTTCCTCGCGGTGCGCGCGGCGCTGCGTTCGCTGCCTGCCGATCTGATCGATGCGGCGCGCGCTGCGGGCTCACGTCCGATGGGTGCATTGATGCGGGTGATCCTGCCGCTGATGTTGCCCGCGATGACCGCCGGCGCGGCGCTCGCCTTCGTCTCGGCGATCGGGAATTTCGGTGTTCCGGCCCTGCTCGGCATACCGGGGCGTTATCCGATGCTCTCCACGCTGATCTATCAGCGGCTGTCGGGATTCGGCCCGGGCGCCCTGCCGGAAGTTGCCTCGCTCGCCCTTATTCTCGCCGGGATGGCGGTGATCGGCATCGCGGCCCAGACGCTGATCCTGCGCCGCCATGCTGCCGCCGTGGACCGGGTCGGCGCGATGCACGGCGGTTTCGCCCTGGGGCGCTGGTTCTGGCCTGTGACAATGGCCGTCTGGGCGCTGATGCTGCTGATTGCCGTGATGCCGCTGGTCTCGCTCGCCGCCTCGGCGCTGGTGCCGTCTGTGGGGATGCGCCTGACCTGGCAGACGCTGACCTTCGATAATCTGATCTATGTGGTGACGGGGCTGGGCAGCGCGCAGCGCGCCTTCGTCAACAGTCTCTTCCTCGCCGGCACTGCTGCGGTGATCACCATCTGCATCTGTGCGCCACTGGCCTGGCTGATGGTGGCGCGGCGTTCGCGCGTGGCGCAATGGTTGAACGTCGCGGCGGATGCGCCCTATGTCCTGCCGGGTATTGTTCTTTCGATCGCGGTGATTCTCGTGCTGCTGCCTCCTTTGCCGATTCTCGGGATCAGCCTCTACAATACCATCTGGATCCTGCTCTTCGCCTATCTTGCGCGTTTCCTTGCGCTTGCGCTGCGCCCGGTCGTCGCCGCCATGGCACAGATCGATCGGGCTGGCGAGGAAGCCGCGCAGATGGCGGGGGCGCGGCCCGTCCGCCGGCTGCGCACGATCATTCTGCCGCTGCTCGCCCCGGCGCTCGGAGCGGGTGCGATCCTGGTCTTTCTTGGCGCGTTCTCCGAGCTGACCGTCTCGGCGCTGCTCTGGTCGCGGGGCTCGGAGACGGTGGGCGTCGTGATCTTCAGCCTGTATGACGAGGGGAATTCGACCGCTGCCGCTGCAGTATCGGTCTGGGTGCTCGCGATCATACTCGGGCTCGCCCTCACCGTGACGGCCCTGGGGCGACGTCTGCCGGAAGGAGTTTTGCCATGGCGCATGTGAGCCTGCGCAACGTCACCCGCATCGCTGCGGGGCGGCGCATCGTCGATGACGTGTCGCTCGATATCGCCGATGGCAGCTGCCAGGCGCTGCTCGGCCCCTCGGGTTGTGGCAAGACCACGCTTTTGCGCCTGCTCGCGGGGTTCGACGCCCTCGATGGCGGTGAGATCCGTTTTGACGACGATGTGGTCGCGCGCCCGGGGCGCCAGCTCGAACCGGAGGATCGGCGGGTCGGCATGGTGTTTCAATCCTATGCCCTGTGGCCGCATCTCGATGTGGCCGGCAATGTCGATTACGCCCTGCGCGTGCGCAAGGTCGCCCGGGCGGAGCGGCGCAGGCGCGTCGAGGAGGCGCTGGACATTGTCGGGCTGCCCGGTTTCGCCGAACGCAAGGTGCAGAACCTGTCGGGCGGTCAGCGTCAGCGTGTTGCGCTTGCGCGCTGCCTCGCCATGCGCCCGCGCCTCGTTCTGCTCGACGAGCCGCTGGCCAATCTCGATGCGCATCTGCGCGAGACCATGATCGACGCGTTCCGCGCCTTCCATGCGGCGAGCGGCGCGACGATGATTTACGTCACGCATGATCAGGCCGAGGCGATGGCGCTGGCCGACCGAATCGCGGTGATGGATCAGGGGCGCTTGCGGCAGGTGGATACGCCGGTACGGCTCTACGATGCCCCCTGCGATGCCATGGTGGCGCGCTTCATCGGGCAGGGGCAGCTCGTGCCCGTGGAGGTGCTGGCGCCGCCCGTCTCGGGGTGGGCGCGGGTGCGGCTCTACGGTTGCGAGACCCTCCTGCGCTGTGATGCGCGCACGGCCAGCGGGGCGGCGACGGCCTGTCTGCGCCCGGATGCACTCGCCATCGCCGAGCCGGAAGCGGCGCCGGCGGGCGTGCCGGCGCATATCCGCGACGTGCGCTTCGAGGGCGCTTCACGGCTGGTGCGGATCGCACCGGAAGCAGCGCCGCAGGCCCAGCTTGTGCTGCGCGCACGCGGGGCCGTTCCCGCTGTGGGGGCATTGGTGCATGTCACGGTCGGTGACGGCTGGATCCTGCCAAAGGCGGAAAACGGGGCGATTGCAATCCCGCAGGCGCAGGCGGCGGAGTAGGGGGGGTGGCTCACAGACGCCGCAGGGCCACTTCCTCGATGCGGTGGCTTTCGCCCTTGCGCAGGATCAGGCTCGCGCGCTGACGGGTGGGGAGCACGTTTTCATGCAGGTTGACGAGGTTGATCCGGCTCCACAATCCATCCGCTATGGCGACGGCCTCTGCCTCTTCGAGTTCCGCATATTTGTGGAAATAGGATTTCGGGTCGCGGAAGGCCGTGTGGCGCAGCCGCAGGAAGCGATCGATATACCAGCGATGCAGATCCGCCTCGTCGGCATCGAGGAAGATCGAGAAATCGAAGAAATCCGAAACGAACGGAATCGCCTTGCCGTCGCGCGGCATGCGTGCCGGCTGGAGCACGTTGAGGCCTTCGACGATGAGGATGTCGGGCCGGTCGATCACGACCTCCTCGCCGGGCACGACATCGTAGACCAGATGCGAGTAAAGTGGTGCCTTGACGGCGGCGCGTCCGGCCTTGATGGCGTTGAGGAAGCGCAGGAGCTTGCCGGTATCATAGCTCTCGGGAAAGCCCTTGCGCTCCATCAGCCCCTGGCGTTGCAGCTCGGCATTGGGCAGAAGAAAACCGTCGGTCGTGAGGAGATCGACCTTGGGCGTATTCGGCCAGCGCGCCAGCAGCGCCTTGAGCACGCGCGCCGTGGTCGACTTGCCGACGGCGACGGAGCCGGCGACGCCGATGATATAGGGGGATTTGCGCTCGTTCTCGGCCATCAGGAAGCGTTGCGTGGCGCGAAACAGCCCCTGCGTCGCCGCAACATAAAGCGAGAGCAGGCGCGAGAGCGGCAGATAGATCGCGATGACTTCCTCGAGCGAGATCGGATCGTTGAGCGATTGCAGCTGCATGACCTCATCGCCCGAGAGCGTCATCGGCTGATCGGCGCGCAATCCCGCCCATTCCTCGCGCGTGAAGGTGCGATAGGGCGAGAGGGCCGCGTCGTCACTGCGTTCGCCGATTTCCCGGGCCAGGTTGACGTTCATGGCGCTGCTTCCGTTCAGGCGGCTGGGCCGCGCGAGGCTTTCTCGGCGAGGCCCGATTGCGCCGTGCGCCGCTCCAACTCCGCCATCACCGCATCAAGCGACACATCGCGTGCCGCCAGCAATGCCATCAGATGATAGAGCACATCGGCGCTTTCGGCGATCAGTGCTTTCGGATCATTCTCCACCGCTGCAATCACCGCTTCCACCGCCTCCTCGCCGAATTTCTTCGCCGCGCGGGCGGGATCGGCGGCGAGCCGGGCGGTGTAGGATTCCTCGGGCGAGGCTTCGGCGCGCGCAGTGACGATCACGGCGAGATCGGCGAGGGTGAAACCGCTCACATTTGCCTCCTCAGACATCAAGCCGCACCGGCAGGCCGGAATCGGCCATGGCGCGCTTGGCCTCGCCGATCGAGTATTCGCCGAAATGGAAGATCGAGGCGGCGAGGACCGCATTGGCGCCACCATCGCGCACGCCCTCGACCAGATGATCGAGCGTGCCGACGCCGCCCGAGGCAACGACCGGCACAGAGACGGAATCGCAGATCGTGCGCATCAGTTCCAGATCGTAGCCGGATTTGGTGCCGTCGCGATCCATCGAGGTGACGAGCAGCTCGCCGGCGCCGAGATCGGCGACCTCGCGGGCATAGGTGATCGCATCGATCCCGGTGGGATTGCGCCCGCCATGGGTAAAGATTTCCCAGCGGGGCGGTTCACCGGGCGCGGAGACACGCTTGGCGTCGATGGCGACGACGATGCATTGCACGCCGAATTTCTCGGCGGCGCGGCGCACGAAATCGCGGTCCTTCACCGCCGCCGTCATGATCGAGACCTTGTCGGCCCCCGCCAGCAGCAGCGCGCGGATATCCTCGATACTGCGCACACCCCCGCCCACGGTGAGCGGCATGAAGCAGGCTGCAGCCGTGCGGCTGACGACATCGAGCAGGATGCCGCGATCTTCGTGGCTCGCGGTGATGTCGAGGAAGCACAATTCATCTGCCCCGGCGGCGTCATAGGCCATGGCGCATTCCACCGGATCGCCGGCATCGCGCAGATCCACGAATTGAACGCCCTTGACGACACGACCGTCCTTGACGTCGAGGCAGGGAATCAGACGGGTCTTCAGCATGGCCGCAAGGGTCCTTTTCGCAATGCGGTATCCCGGCAACATCCTTGCGCAACTTCCCGAGGGTGCGTCAAGGAACAATTCGCCAGACGGGATTGGGATTGCGGCGCGCTACCGCGTCCGCCGGCGGCCATCGGGGCAGCCGGCGGTCAACGGGTCGGCCCGCGCGGATCAGCGCCCCGTCTTGATCCGTGTCCAGGCGCGGGTGATCAGGCGCTGCGTGCGCGCATCATGAGCCGTTGTAATCAGCAGGCCGTCCATGGTCTCGTCATCGGGGTAGATCCCGGGATCGTTCAGGATCGCCTCGTCGATCATCGGCTTGGCCGGCAGCACGCCGGACGCATAGGCGACGTAGTTGACGTTCGCCGCCGCGATCTCGGGGCGCAGCATGAAATCGATGAAGGCATGGGCGTTTTCCGGATTGGGGGCATCGGCGGGGATGGCGAAGGAATCGAACCACATCACCGCGCCTTCACGCGGCACGAAATAGGCGATATCGATTCCCGAGCCGGCTTCCTCGGCCCGGTCACGCGCCTGCAGGATGTCGCCGGAATAGCCTACCGCGACGCAGATATCGCCATTGGCGAGGGCGTTGATGTATTCTGAAGCGTGGAAGCGGCGCACATTCTGGCTCATCTGCGAGAGCAGTTCCGCAGCTTGGTCGATCTCGCCGGGATCGCGCGAATCGTGCGGCAGGCCGAGATAGTTGAGCGCGGAGGGGAACATGTCGTCAGCGGCATCGACGATATAGATGCCGCAATCGGACAGCTGCGCAGCGATCTCGGGATCGAAGACGAGCGACCACGTATCGAGCGGCGCATCCTCGCCGAGGCGTTCGCGAACCATGTCGCGATTCACGCCGATACCGGTGGTGCCCCACATGTAGATCACCGAATGCGCGTTGCCGGGATCATAGATCGCGGTGCGCTCGGCGATTTCGGGCCAGACATTGTCGAGATTGGAAAGCTGGTCCTGATCGAGCGTGGCCAATGCGCCGGCCTGGATCAACCGCTCGATATAGGGGCCCGTCGGCACGACGATGTCGTAACCGGAACGCCCGGCGAGCAGGCGGGTCTCGACGATCTCGTTGGTGTCATACGTATCATAGACCACGCGGATGCCCGTTTCTTCCGTGAAGGCTTCAAGCGTGGCGGGATCGACGTAATCCGACCAGTTATAGACATTCACGACCGCATCCTGCGCCCGCGCGGCGTCGCTTGCGCTGATCGCGAGGGTCAGGGGCAGGGCAAGCGCCGTGCAGGCGATTGTGGTGGTGAGAAGGGTGCGCAGCATCGCGGGCCAGCTCCGGTGCTCGTAGGGGGGGACGGGGTGATCTGCCATCCAGACGACAGGCGGACGCAGGGTAGAAACTCATCCCCGCGCCCGCAAGCACCATATCGCGTCGAGCGGTCCGAAACCGGGCTCAACGGCAGACGCGGCGACGATCCGTCACCCAGCCGCGTCCGTCCCAGTAGCGCTCGGTGCGCACCGTGCAGGACTGGCTGCGGCTGCGGCGGTCATCGCGCCAGCGCCGGTCGCGCCGGTCGTAGCGGTTCTGGTCGCGCCAGTGCGAACGCTGATCGCGCCAGTGCGAGCGGTCATCGTAGCGCGGCGGCGGGGCGGCTTTGCGTTGCGGTGCAGTTTGGCGATGCGGTGCAGCTTTGCGCTGTGGCGTGGCCTGGCGATGCGGCACGACCGGGCGATGCGTATACGGAGTCACCGGCAGGGCCTCGCGATGGTCGTTGTGGCGCACGATCGGCGGCTGACCCGTACCGAAGGTGATCGAGAAATCGAGCGCCCTCGCAGTGTCGGCGCCGAAAGTCAGCGTCGCGATGGCGATGGCGATGGCGGCGAAACCGAGCGTGATCTTGCGCATTGTGCTGTCTCCCGTGGCGCGGCACGCCATTGGCCGTGCCGGATCTGATGGCCTCCTTTGTAGAGCGTCGCGACTGAACCGGCCCGACATGCTGCGTTCATCCGGCATTCAGGCGGAAAAGCCGGACTGCGCGGCTTTGGCGCTTGCTGGCGTGCTTGCCGAAAGCCCCGGTTGCCACTACTTCCGGAAGGCGTTTCGCGCGGTGACGCCTTGAAACATGCGAGAGGAGCGGAATTTGTCGAGTCTGACGGATCGTATCGCGGCCATCCTTCCCGGAGCGGTCGTCGGTCGCAAACCCACGATTCCGGTGGTGCGGCTGAACGGGGCGATCGGCATATCGGTCGGGCTGCGTCCGGGTTTGTCGCTGGCGAGCGTGGCGCCATTGCTGGAGCGCGCCTTCAGCTACCCGCGCGCCTCGGCGGTAGCGATCGCGATCAACTCGCCCGGCGGCTCGCCGGTCCAGTCGCAACTGATCCACACCCGCATCCGGGCCCTGGCCGACGAGAAGAAGATCCCGGTCTTCGCCTTCTGCGAGGATGCCGCAGCCTCAGGCGGTTATCTGATTGCCTGCGCCGCTGATGAAATCTTTGCCGATGCCTCCTCGATCGTGGGTTCCATCGGCGTGGTTTCCTCAGGCTTCGGTTTCCACGAACTGATCAGCCGCTACGGTATCGAGCGCCGGCTTTACACCACGGGTGAAGCCAAGGCGATCCTCGACCCGTTCCAGCCGGAGAAGGCGGAAGATGTCGCGCGGCTGCGCAAATTGCAGGAGCGCGTCTTCGACGCCTTCAAGCAGCTCGTGCGCGACCGCCGGGGCGCCAGGCTGCCGCAGGATCTCGATCACGAGCTCTTCTCGGGCGCCTTCTGGGCGGGGGAGGACGCGAAAGCGCTCGGGCTGATCGACGAGATCGGCGACATGCGCAGCGTCCTGCGCGCGCGTTTCGGCAAGAAGCTGCGGCTGCGCCCGATTCAGGCGCAGCGCCCCGGACTGATCGCGCAATTCATGCGCCAGCCCCCTGGCGCCGGCGAAATGCGCAGCCTGATCGATCCGCGCGAGGCGCTCGCGACGCTCGAAGAACGCGCCCTGTGGTCGCGGCTGGGCTTGTAGCCGCGACGAGACGTTTTGGGGGGCATCTCCCCTTGTGCAACCGGCGACATGGGTAACATTATGGACCGGGAACATGGGTACAGTTTTCTCTGTTTTTATCGGGTCCGGCTTTGCCGCACCCCGGCCAGGGTGCCGCAAAGCGGTGGAGTTTTTCGGTCTTGCGGCCGATGATGCCGAGATCGAGATCGCAGAAGCGCACGATCCAGTCGCCGTTTTCGGTTTCCGCGATACCGAAAGGCTCTCCTGCCACGGCCTCGCTGACGAAGATAAGATTGCCACGCCATTTGATCTCGCCGTTCGGGCGCAGCCTGCGCACGGCATGATCGGCGCTGTACCAGGGCTCGGGAATGCGATCGGGATAGGGGCGTGTTTCGGGCGCGTAATGCGCGGCGGGCGGCCTCTGGCCCAGCGCGTCGTGCGGGTGCACCGTGTTGTAGATCTCACGGAAGCGGTCGAAGCGCGCCTGTTGCTGCTGCGGCGTTGCGGCAGCCGGAACCGAGGTCTCCTGCTTGAGGGTGCGGTGCACCCGCTCGTGACGCCGGTTCTGCTGCGGCTTGCCGGGATCAATCCGCTCCAGCCGGATGCCGAGCTTCACAAAGCTCACCGCCAGACGGGTCAAGCCCGCCGCACCCTGCGTGGCGAAGGGCGGGTCATTATCCGTGCGCAACGCCATCGGCAGGCCATACTCCCGGAAAGCCCGCTCGAAGACCGGCGCAACACCCTTGCCGGTCGGCGCAACAATGTCGCAACACAACAGATACCGGCTGCGCGCATCGCTGATCGTCAGCGGATCGCAGCGGATCCCGTTACGCGTGCGAAACCAGCCCTTGAAATCGGCGCACCACACGTCGTTGGGCCCGCGCGCCTGCGAGAAAGGCTGCGTCACGGGCCGGCCTTGTTGGCGACGAGGTCGTTCACAGACTAGGCCGCGCCGTTTGAGCAGGTCCCCGATGCCGCTCGCCGCAGGCCACGACACGTCTGTGCGCGTGCGCTCCAGATGCGCCTTCAGCTTGCGCGGACCCCGGAACGGATGGTCCCCGCGCAAATCCACGATCGCCGCCGCGCCCATTTCTGATACGCCCCTCACCCCCAATCCCTCTCCACGGCGGAAGAGGGGAGTTCTGGCGCGGTCTTCATGATGGATGCGCCTTTCCGGCGCTCAGAATTCCCTTGAGACGAGCAGCGGGGCGCTCTTGCCGCCATAGGCGCTGCGGGCGCGGCCGGGAGCGTAGCCTTGCGGTGCTTGTGCGCGGGACAGTTCTTTGGAGATGCCCTTGACCAGATTCTCGGAAACGGCGCGGGCGGTGGCCAGGACGATCTGGTTTGTTTCGATGGCGCGGGCGAAGGCAGCATGACGCGCCCTCAGCTCTTCCAGCGGCGCGGGGGCGAAACGGGCGAGCGCGACGGCATTGGCCTTGAGTGCTTCGAGCCCGCGCAGATAGGCGCTGGTCAACTCGCTCTTGCGGCTCTCGTTCGCGAGTCCTTCGCTGATACGTCCGACGCGGACATGCTCGGTCTCGACGGTGAGGATCTTCTCGAGCGCCGCCATGGTGGCGCTGATATCCTCGATCAGACCGCGCGCCTCCGTCGGGCCCGTCACCCGGATCGCGGCGCCTTCGGCGTTTTGCTGATCGGCCCACATGGCATCACCCTTCCTGCATCTTCAGCAATTCGGAATAGATCTGGTCCGAGAGGCCGATGCCGCCGGACTTGTTGACCATTCCCGCATATTCGGAGACCAGCATCGAGCGGTAGACGTCGGAGCCGGGACCGGCTTCGCCGAAGGTCCCCTCGTCACCATTGGCACTGAAGACCTGGCCGAACATCTGCTCGAGAAACATGGTCTCGAAATCGTCAGCCTGGGCGCGCAGGGCTTCGCGCCGCGCGCTAGAAACTTCGCTTGCGCCCTCTGTGCGCGCATCCGTCCGCGCCTGTGAGGCGCGGGCCATGCCCATCGAGACTTCCAGAGAAAGTGCGCTCATCACATCACCTCGATATCGGCCTGGAGGGCGCCGGCGGCCTTGATCGCCTGGAGAATGGCGATCAGATCGCGCGGCCCGATCCCCAGCGCGTTCAGCCCGTCGACGAGTTCGCGCAGGGTTACGCCTTCCGGTACGACGGCGAGCTGGCCGTCCTCGCCGAAGACCTCGATGGCGGTACGCGGCACCACCGCCGTCTCGCCATCGCTGAAGGGCAGCGGCTGTACGACCTGCGGCTCCTCCGTGATCGTCACGGTCAGATTGCCCTGCGCCACGGCGACGGTGGAAACGCGCACGTCGCGGCCCATGACGATGATGCCGGATCGCTCGTCGACGACGATCTTGGCCGGCTGATCCGGCTCGACGCGCAGCTGCTCGATCTCGGTGAGCAACTCGATCATGTTACCGCCATAGCTTTCGGGAATACGCAGATGCACCGTCGAGGGGTCGCTCGGTGCCGCAGCATCATCGCCGATGAAATCGTTGATCGCGGTGGCGATGCGGCGCGCGGTGGTGAAATCCGGGTTGCGCAGGGCCAGCCGGAGATGGCGCTTCTCGGCCAGCGAGAACTCGATCTCGCGCTCGATCAGCGCACCATTGGAGATGCGCCCCACCGTCGGCACCCCGCGCTGGATGCGCGCGGCATCCCCCTCGAAGCCGAAACCGGCAACGGCGACCGAGCCCTGCGCGACCGCATAGACCTCGCCATCGGCGCCCATCAGCGGCGTCACCAGAAGCGTGCCGCCTTCCAGCGAATTGGAATCGCCCAGCGCCGAGACGGTGACGTCGAGCCGCGTGCCCTGGGTAGAGAAGGCCGGGAGGTTGGCCGTGACCATCACCGCTGCGACATTCGCGGTACGCAGATTCGCCCCGCGCGTATTGACCCCGAGGCGTTCCAGCATGCCGGTCAGGGATTGCCGGGTGAAGGGCGAATTGTTGAGCGAATCGCCGGTACCCTGAAGGCCAACGACGAGTCCGTAGCCGACGAGCTGGTTCTGGCGCACGCCCTCGACTTCGGCGAGGTCCTTGATGCGGGACATGTTGGATGTCGGGCGCGCGACATCGGCCTGTGCCGTGGCGGCATCGAGCAACGGGCCCGCCGTGAAGGCCAGGGCGCAGATGAGCGTGATGGCTTTTCGCATCGTCTTCTTCATGATCGCACTCTCGTCGCTGGTGGCCAGATTACCATGGCAAGCACCGTGCCAGCGGATGAGCGGGCCCGTCGAAGGCGAGAAAGGTGAAGGATTTCTTGTATTTATCTGCTGAATTCGCGCTGCTGTGCGAAGTCGGGTTCACGGTTGCGCGGCAGAATTTGCCGAAAATACCCTGAGGCACTGTCCGACGCGGCGCGTACCCGGCAGAAAATGCCGCCTGGTTAACGGGCGATTAACCATGTTGCGTCAGCCTCCATGCGGGCAAAGCCGGAGGACGCGCCATGCGCATCGATCCCAAGACCACCGCATCACCGATCGCCGCAGCCGCAGCGCGTCGCCGCACATCGGGCAGCAGTTTCGCGGTCTCCGATGCGAGCGATGCGCGCCCGGCAGCATCTGCCGCGAGTGCCGCGCCAGTCGGCTCGCTCGACGCCCTGCTGGCCCTTCAGGAGGAATCGGATGAAGGCGAGCGCAGGCGCAAGGCAGCGCGGCGTGGCCACGATATCCTCGATTCGCTTGATCGGTTGAAAGCGGCCCTGTTGAGCGGGAAGGTCCCCGCGCGCGATCTCCAGACGATCGTCGCGCGCTTGTCCGAGCGCAATACGTTCAGTGGTGATCCGCGGCTCGATGAAATCATCGCGCATATCGAATTGCGCGCGAAGGTCGAGCTGGCCAAGCTGGGTGCCGAATCCGAAGCGGCGAAGACGGGCAGCGGACCATATCAGCAGCGCGGCTGAAAGCCGGGAATCATGGCGCGCGATTGGTTTTTGATCGCAGGTCCGGAGCGTGGTGATCGCGTCACGCCCCACGGCCATGGTTAAGAAAAATGCCGCTTCACCGCAATTGCGTCGATGCGTTCAACCAATGCTTAACCTGAATCGGCGTTTAATCGGATTTCAATGTTGCGTAGAACACCAGGTGCGCCGATGAGTTGTCTGCACGGTTCCGGCCGTTTCTCCCTTCTCTCGCGGGTGATGGTGATCGGTCTCGTTTCCGGTCTCATGGCCGCATGCAGTTCAGATACGATGCGCTTTGCGGGCGATCCCTTCGGGAACCCCTTCGCGTCGAATCGCAGTGAGCCGCTTACCACGGGCAGCATCAATCCGGACGATGCGTCTTCTTCGGGAATCATCGAGGCTTCGCCGCTCGCGGCGCCCGGTTCCGCGCCGCCGCAGGTGATTTCTGCCCAGACATCCGCACCGGCCCGCAATCAGCAGCGTTCGACAGGCCCTGCCGGCTGGACAGCGCTGGGCGGCACGCCGATCGTGGTGCGCGAGGGGCAGACGCTGGAGGCTCTCTCCAATCGTTACAATGTTCCCACTTCCGCGATCCTTTCGGCCAATAACCTGCAGGGCCCGGCGGATGTGCGGCCCGGATCCACCGTGGTGATCCCGGTCTACAATGCGGTCGGCACGCAAACGGCTTCGGCACAGCCGGCCCAGACGCGCAATGATGCTTCGCCGGCGCGGGAGCAGACGCAATCGGGTCAGAGTTCCGACGCGCCGCCTGCCCAACCCTCCGTCGCCCCGCCCCCGCGCCCGCGTCAGCTGGCCAGTGCGGCCGGGCCTGCCACGCAGCCACAGACGCGTCCGGAAGCACAGACGCGCCAGCAGAACGCCGCAGCCTCGGCCCCGGAAGCAGCGCCGCGCGTTCAGCAGGCAAGTGCACCGCAGCCCCAGCCCGAGGCCTCGCAGCCGAACGCGACTGCCGCCGGGCTCGACTTCCGTTGGCCGGCACGCGGGCGCGTCATTGCCGGCTTCGGCACGGGTGGTAACGAGGGTATCAATATCGCGCTGCCCGAAGGCACGCCGGTGCGTGCAGCCGAAGGCGGCACGGTCGCTTATGCAGGCAGCGAGCTGAAGGGTTACGGGAACCTGATCCTCATCCGGCATGACGACGGCTATGTCTCGGCCTATGCGCATAACCGCGATCTTCTGGTGAAACGCGGCGATAATGTCCGTCGCGGGCAGGTGATCTCGAATTCCGGGCGTACGGGCAACGTCAACGCACCCCAGCTGCATTTCGAGATTCGCCGCGGCTCCGACCCGGTCGACCCGATGCCGTATCTCCGCAGTTGAGCGGCACTCGCCTGGATTTCGCCTGGATGAAAGCCACGCCGCTCCCAGGGGTCGGGCGCGGCGTGGCTGTCACGAAACTGATACATAAAAAGATTAAGCGATTTCAAAGCAAAATTCTTGAATTCCCGTGTCTTTGAGTCTAGATATCCGGCATTGGCGAAGTACGAACTATTTAGTCGGCTTCTTTTACTTGTTTTGCGTGTATTCTTTCTGGTTGTTTATTTGAGGATTTGAACCATGCATGTTCGCTTCGATGCGTCGGCACCCGTTTCCGCGCTCCACTCCGACCGGAATCCCGCTGCGTTCGAGCTCGCCCAGCGGCATGACCATCGCGAGGGCGTGCCTTTTGACAGGCAGCCCTTCGGCAATCTCGGCCACATCTTTCAGGTCCGTAACGCTGACGGTGACTACGAGCTCTATTTCGAATCGCGTATCGGCGAGACCGGGCTCGTCTGGACCAATCGCGGGCGCCCGCTCGATATGCGCGATGACTACAGCTACACCGTCCGTTTTCCCGACCCCCGTTTGCGCGGCACGCCCTTCGCCGAGCGCCTGAACGAGGTCGCGCGCGAACTCGATCAGCGTGCGCGCCAGGCGACGGAAAACCCGGAACGGCCCCTGTCGGAAAATCCGTTCGTGCGGTTCGGCAATGCGGTAGCCGGGGCCGTAACCTCCTTCGCCGTCGACCCGCTCGCGACACTGGCTGGCGTTGCACCTTATTTCGCGGTCAGTCCGATCATGCTCCAGGATCCTGCGACGATGGGCATCGCGCGCGATCTCAGTCGCCGGGGCAGCGGCGCAGTCTACGCGCAGGCCCGTGAATGGTTGGATTCGGTCGGGATCGGTGTCGATACCGCGGAGTTCGAATTCGGTCTCAACGCCTTTCGTGTCGCGAGCTTGTGCGCCGCAGCATATGGGCTTGGTGAGGGCGCCTTGCGGCTGGTGCACGCCAATGCAGGTGTACGCGTCGCCGGGCAGAACGCGCATGTGCTGGCTTCCTTCGAAAATCTTTCACGCGCGAATATCGGGCGCGTAGCGCGCTTCATCGACGATCTGAGCCCACAGGATGTCGCCGCCTTCGATCCAGCGCTTCTCAGGGCCATGCGCGCCGGTCTGGCCCGACATTCGGGCGATGCGACGGCCCGCGCCGCGCTCTCGCGTCTTGACGACCTCACGCGCGGACGCCTTGTGGTGCGCGGCCCCGAAAGCGGTGGGGCGCAGGCGGGAGGCGGGCCTTCGCCGCAGGCGCCGATTGCGCCGCGTCTGGCCCCGGGACAGGGCGATCCGATTACATTCGACCCCCATCCCGGCGCGCCGCGCGGTGGCGGCGGGCCGAACACCCGTCCGGGACGTCAATCTCCGGGACACGATGCCAGCGCGAACATCGCAGCCCATGCCCGCCAGGTGGCCGAAGCCGATGCGGCGCGCAATGCCGCTTTGCGGCAAGCGGCTGATCGCCACCCAGTGCCCACAGCGGACGACGTTTCGATCGCGCGACCTCTGGAGAACTGGGATGTCGCCGGGCGTGTCGCGCGTGAGCACAATGCCAATACCGATCCACGCGACATCGTCGTGCGCGTGCCGCTCGAGCGGCGTCTCGGCCCTGATGAAGGCTTGCGGGAGATCGCGTTGCTGCGCGGCGACGCGATCGCGCTGCAGCAGCAAATCGGGCGCTTCGTCGAGGCGGGAACCATGAATCCCGATTTCGATCTGGCAGATGCGGCGCGGCAGGTCGGAATCAACTGGGAGGCGGCGCAGCTTGCGGCGGCGCAGACACGGGTGGTCAGCGTGGCGCTCGATCAGCCCTTGACCATCGCGGGATATACGACTTTCGCGATGCCTGATGCCGCACGGGCGGAAAGCGAATCGCTGCAATGGAACGGGTCGACGCCGGATGAGGGCATGGTCGCGCTGCCGCTGGTGATCATGCGTGAGATCGCAGATGGGGCCGGGGGCACGATTCCGGCGAGATCGCAAGAGGTCTGGTTCGGTCCTCCAGAGCGCGCACGCGGTGCCGTCGAAGCGCTGTCTGCACAGGGGCGCCTTGCGGGTGATCAGAGCCTTGCTCATATCCTGGCCCGCGCCGGGTTGAGCGACAGTTTCGCCACGCGCGAACAGGCCGGGCTCGATCTGCGTGCCGCGCAGATCGAAATGGCGCAGCCCACGCGGTTCGATGGCGTTGATATCGGCATCCAGCCGAGCCGTGAAGCGGCGATTTCCGCCGTCCTCGATCACAATGCCGAGGCGCGGCCCGGCTTCGATCCGCAATGGCTGTATCTGCCGTTGGAAAACCGTATCACCGGCCCCGGATTGCCGCAGGATGCGCGCGGGCGGGTCCACGCGATCTATGCCAATGCATCTTTCGACCAGCTTGAAGCGTTCTATCAGCGCATGCGTGAGACGGGCCGCATCGGCCCCGATGTGAGCTTCGAGATGCTTCTGCGCGAAGCCGGAATCGCAGGGCGCTTCGCAGCCGCGCGGCAGCAGGAAGCAGATGATCAGGCGCAAAGGCAGAACCCGCAAGCGAGCGGAATCGTGCCGTCTCGTCCGGAGGATTCCGGGCAGACGCCAGGCGCTCCGCCAGCGATACGGGTTGCCCCCGCCGCATTGACCCTATCGCCTGAAATCAATTTTGAGGATCCTGGCGAAATCATGGATTTCGTGCGCGATCGGCGGCTCGACAGCTGGGAGGGTGACGGGATCGATGATCTCGACCCGGATGCGCTCGACGCCGCAGCAGCGACGCTCTACGCGCTCGATTTCAGTTCGCCAGGCGGAATCGGTTTCTTCGACGATGATCTGCGCATGGCAATGGATGCGATCCGCCGTGCCGGCGGTCGGGCTTTCCCCGATCCGGTTGCGCCCGGTGAGCCCGGTTACGAGGACATGCCGCGTGCGTTCGATTACGGCCTGCCGGATCGGGGCTACGTCTATGCCGGCATGGACGATGCCGGCCATCCCGTCTGGCGCGGTGAAGACGGGCGGCATGTCGGTCCTTTCGCCCGCGAGCCGATCGGTGCCTTTGCCAATCAGGCGCCGGAACCGGGACCCACGCCGATCCGGTTCCCGTTCAACCCGACGGCGCCCGGCGCGCTCATGCCGCTGGCGCCGCCCGGAGCACTTGCCGGTTACGATCCGGGCATGGCGGTCGAACCGGTCACGCGCGAAGATCTGCCGCCGGAATCGCGCGATATGCTGGATACTCTGATCGGCATGATCCGGGATGCCGGTTTCGATCTGCGCGCCGGGCTGAACGTGTCGATCGTTGATCCATGGGCGGGGTTGCAGGTTTTGCGCAGTACAGGCGCAGTCGGACTCGACACGCTGCGTGCGCTGAATGCGCGACGTGGTGATATCATGCAGGCAGCGGCAGCGGGTGATGTACGTACGCTGCTTGATATCTTTGCCCATGCGCTGGGCGTCGGCGCGCGCATCGGCGAGGGGGTGCACGAGCCTCAACTCGTGCGTCTGGCGCTGCAGGAACTCATCGGTTTGCGCGGGCTGGGGATCAATTCGGCGCTGCAATGGAAAGCACCGGCACTTGAAGGCTATGCCGAGCGCTCTTTCCTCGGCGAGGAAGCACCCTTCCGGTTCACCCCGGATACCGAAACTCTTGCTATTGATCGGGAGAATCCCGGATTCGCGGAAGTCGAAGGCCGCCTCGGCCTCGATGTCACGCCACTGACGCCCGAGGAAGCCGCCGGGACGGTCGATGTCTTCGGCAACAGCGACAGCGCTTTGTACAGACTCAATGCCGATCTGCGCATCAGCAAGACGATGTTCGAATTCTACACGCCATCGCTCGAGATCGGTCCTTTTGCCATTCCAAGCGCGGAGTATCGCGAGGAACTGGCCCAGGATCTCGTGATTCCGGCCGGCAGCATCCTGCCGCGCGAACTGGTTGCGGTGATTGATCGCGCCGTGGGCGACGGCCGCTTCGGGATGCGTTTCCAGACGGCCTATACCGAAGATCCGCAGGAGCAGGCCGCGCTTCTCGAGCAGGTCCATGCCGGCCTGGCAAGCGGTGAGCCACTTGCAGGGCAGCCGGGTTTCCTCGAGAGCTTCGGGCGTGAGAATGTCGAGGCGACGCATATGCCCGGGCTTCGTGCCCGATTGTCGGCGCCGCCAGGGCGTATGCTTTGCGGGCGCGATACAATTGACGCAAATTGTCTACCCTCTGAGCATTTCGTGAACTGGATCGTCTCGCTCGTGACCGGCGGGGCGGTGCATCTGCCGATGGACCGGGCCGTGCCTGGTGAATTCGATGTCGCGGCGCGCTTTGCCCCGGATGCGCTTCACGGCTTTGCCGACAAGGTCCGGATCAAGCTCAAGTTCGGACTGGCGATGGAGTTTGGCGACATTCTCGGGTTGAGCACCGCGTTCTACTATGTACGCGAATCGCGTCCGGATGCGCGCACCGCACTGATGCGCTCCACCGAAACCGCGACCGTGACCTTCGAAGACAGTTTTGCGCAGCAGCGCCAGATCGACGTGCCGGTCTGGCTGTCCCTGATGTTGGGGGAGGCGGTTGCGCCGGGGCAGGTTGAGGCTGCGCTCGGCTTGCAGCCGTTGCCGCCTGGCGGCATTGTGATACCGCCCGGCGGGAGCGAGAGCGTTCGTGATCTGCTGCAGCGTGCCTGGCATGAGGTGGGTCCGCAGGAGCGCGATGCAGTCGCCTCATTCATCGCCGATCACCTCGCCGGCGCGGCGCCTGATTTCGTCGATGGGCATACCCTGATGCCGCAACTGAAGGACGAACTGATCGACGTTCTCTATCGCATCGCCAAACCGCAGGACGCGCTCGCACAGCCGGAGCAAGAGAACCCGCCGCCATCTGCGCCCTGAGTGAACGCCCGTCACGCCGCTGCGCTCATGTGCCGGCGTGACCAGGCGCGCGCGAGCGGTCATGCCTTGTAGCGCAGTGGCACGAGATCGTCTTTCCAGTGGCCGGCTTCGATAGTTGTTGCGGAAAGTGACGGAATTTATTATTATGAATTTATATTAATTATTAATTTTTAGGTGAGCTATGAGTTTCTCCATGCTAGGCGTATCGCAGGCCTCTTCGAATTCTGACCTCAAGGGGTTGAGCGGGCAAGCTCCTCGGGGCTTCTCGCTTGAGGGATCGGCAAAGGGCGCACCGGCCAATACACAGCTTGTCGCGAGCAATTCCAACCGCGCGCCCGCTCCGGATCTGGACGATGTAAGGCTCAGATCGCCGGATGGATACGGGATTCCGGTGATTCCTTTCGCGGCGGAGCAGGTGGTCCACTACCAGAGCGCGTCCGCAATGATTGCCGAGGATATTGAAACAAGGCTCGCGGAAAACCCTGATATGCGAATTGTCGTCATGGGTGAGGGACACTCGTCCACGGCGCAATCCGTCTTTGATTTTCTCGCCTATTACTTGCTCACGGGTGATTCTGGTCGCGAATTCGTTCTCGCATTCGAGGCCTTCACCACACCTCACGTGAATGATCTCATCGATCAGCTCTATGATGGCGTGATCGAGCCTGACGAATTTCTGGCGCGCGCTTCCGTCGATCTGCAGCTACGCTATCTGAGCGCTCTGGCGCATCACGAGGATGCGACAGGCGAGACTGTCGCGGAGCCGGCTACAATCGATACGTGGCGGAATACGCTGGAACGGGACGTCATTCGCCATTTCAATGACGGCAACCGCGTCGCCCTGCTGGATGTCAACCGCTACGACTTCGAGGATGATACCGGGCGCACGGCGAACCGCACGGCGGGGATGGAGCAAAGTCTCCTGGGACTGGCTGCGGAGCACCCGGACAGTGTCATTCTGGCCCAGATCGGGAAACTGCATGTCCTTCCGGAATTCGTCGGCACCCCTGATATCGTCGAAAACGGGCCGGTGAATTTCGGCGTGCCGGTTGGCCGAATTCCGGCGGAGCGCGCTCTTATGCCGGCCCTGAGCGAAGAGCTGGGACCCGAGAACGTGTCCTTTTTCATTGGTTCCGAGTACCGTGAATGGGCTGAGCGACACGGTGTTCCCGATCCGTATCACGGCAAGCCCACCTTGCCGAATATGGACCCGCGTCCGGACCGTGAATACGATGTCGAAGCAACGCGACAGCGGATGATCGAAAGTCGAAACTGTCCGCCAGAGGAAGACTCTTGCTGGCGTTTCGGTGATTCTCCCAACGCAACGTATTACATCTTCCATCACCCCTTCTTTAATGACCCCTCAGGTCGTGACATCCACGACATTCCGGATTTTGACGGCGTCGAATAATGCCAACGCTGCTGCCCGGGAGTACACCTTCGGGACTGACCCTGATCGGGCGCGGCATGGCAATTTCCGGCATGATCGTCTCCGCAGGAGAGGCGTTCATGCCACGCATCGGTTTGTTGTCTTCGCATGGTGCGCCAACGGGGCTCCAACCGCCAACTTACCCCTTCAGGTAATCATCCGTTGTGCGCACCTTGCGCATTGATTCATCGTGCGGATCGAAGCCTTCGTTGACGACGGCCTCGACCCGGCAATCCTCGCACATCTGCAGGACGCGGCGGCGTTGCTCGCCGGAGGGGCCGGAGAACATCCAGTGGCCGCTCAGCTTGGCCTGCACCCGCTCGATGCTCGCCTTCGTGCCAAACAGCTTGCCGCAGCTGATACAGGCGAAGGGCTCTTCCTGCTTGAGCAGCTTCTTCGGCTCTTCCCAGGCTTCGAAATCGAGCTGCGGCACGAGGCTGATCGCGTCTTCCGGACAGGTCGTCTCGCACAGGCCGCATTGCACGCAGGCGCTCTCGGTGAAGCGCAGCATCGGATAATCGGGATTGTCGGAGAGCGCGCCCGTCGGGCAGACACCGACACAGGCGAGGCAGAGCGTGCAGGCATTCGTATCGAGCTGTACTTCGCCGAAGGGCGCGCCCTCGGGCAGCGCGATCACGGTGGCGGGCTGCGGCGCATGGCGGTTCATCTGCGTCATCGCCAGGGTCAGGAGCCCGCGCTTGTCCTCAGGCGCGAAGAACGAGGCGCGGCTCTCCGGCATCGCGACGGGTTCATCGGCGAGCGCGGCTTCCAGCGCATCGGGATCGTCGGTCTGGATCAGGGCGAGCGTTTCAGGGCCATGGCCGGTTCCGTTGGTGATCGTCCCCATCAGGGTGAGCGTGCGCTCCAGCCCGTCAATGGCGTGACGGGGGCGTTCGCGGGTGAGGATGCGCAATCCGCCGGCGCCCCATGCGAGCGAAGCGGCGATGATCTCGGGGCCGATCTGCGTCGCCTCATTGACGGTGAGCGGGATGACATGCGCGGGCAGGCCGTTGCCGAACCGGGCGCTGGCATCGATCAGCGGCGTGCCGTGATCATCATCGTGCAGGAGCAGCACCGGCGCGCGATTCCCGCCCGCATCATACCATGCACGCAAGGCCGCGCGGATGCGCCGGGCGAGGCTCTCCACCGTCGGAAGCGCGTAAGCTGCCGCGCCGGTGGGACAGATTGCGGCACACTGGCCGCAGCCGGCGCAGATATTGGGATCGATCGCCACGCTGTCGCCGGCGGGCTCGATGGCGCCGGCGGGGCAGAGATCGAGACAGCGGGTGCAGCCCGTCTGCTGGTTGCGCGAATGGGCGCACAGATCCGGGGCGAAATTGATGAAGCGCGGCTTGTCGAAGGTTCCCACCATCTGCTGGGCCTTCACGACGAGCTTCGCCACCGCCACCGGATCGGAGGGATCAGCGCGGAAATAGCCCGGACGCAATTCGCCGGCGGGAAAGAGCGGCTTGCCGCCCGTCAGATCAATGACGAGATCGCAACGCGACACCGCACCGTTGCGCGTCTCCCCGAAGACGAGCTTGCCCCGAGAGGATGGCGACGGGCTGGCATAGGCATCGACGGTGAGCGCGAACGCGCCCAGATGCCCGCTCGCCCGGGCGATACGCCCCTGCAGGACCGGAAAGGCGTTGCGGCGCGGCGGCGTGATCTCGGCGCCGGGGGTGACGAGAACCGTGATGTCGAGATTGTCGAGGAGATCGCGCGCGGCCTCCAGCGCCACTTCGTCACGGCCCAGGATCAGCGCCACGCCACGGCTCTCCATCGAGACGACCTCGAAGGGCTCGGCTTCCTCCGCCGCCTGCGCGATCAGCGCCGCCATCTTGGGCCCGGCAGCCTGCGCATCGCTGGACCAGCCCGCCGTCTCGCGGATATTGACGAAGCTGATATCCGGCTCGGGCGCGTCGGCGTCTCCGGCTTCTTCTTCTGCGGCGGCCTGCGCGAAATCTGCAGCGACTTCCTCGAAGAGGGGCTGTTCCTGGGTGCAGGTCACCGTCATCGGGCGCCCCGTGGCAAGCGCCTCGCGGAAACGGTCGAGTTGCATGCGACAGAGCTGATGCGTGGTCTCGGGCAGTTCCCCGCAGCCGGAGGCGGCGATGGCATCGCGATCGACGGGCATGGTGCCCTCGCAACTGCAGGTGAGAACGAGGCGGTCGCGCTGCTTCATCGGTCACTTCCTCCGGGGTCGCGGATTCGCGCTGTTTTTGCTCTTTGCGATGCGCGGTCTGATCACTACTCTATAATTCATCCAAACAAGGAAAAAAGGGAGAGGCCCGGTGCCGCCTTCCGAAAATCATCGTGACCGGGGAGAGAGTGCATGAGCGAGGGGCGGACCGGCAACGGTCAGGCGGAACCGCAGCAGGCATCACGCAGCCTGCCGAGGCGCGACGTGACAGCGCCGGAAGCCGATGATGCACTGCGTCGTCTGGTGCTGCCGCCGCCTTATGATCAGCATTATCATGCCGATGGCGACGTGCTCGACGAGGCCGTCCGACGCGCGCCGGAGGAGGGCGCGGGCACGCTCGTCTGGCGCAAGAGCGGCGGATTGCTCGCCTTCGCGGTGGTTCTGGAGCCGGAAAAGGCGCTGCGCGAGGCACGACTCGCCTTCTTCGCGGGCATGTCGGCGCTGGGTGATGCGCTGGCCGCCCATTGTGCGCCGGACAAGCCCCTGCGCTTTGCTTTCCCCGATACGGTGCTCTTCGATACCGCACGTCTGGGCGGCGCGCGTTTCGTCACGCCGGAAGGCTGTGGCGAGGACGATGTGCCGGACTGGATGGTCTTCGCGGTGGAACTGATCGGAGATCGCGACCATCTGCCGCATCCGGGTATGTTCCCCGATTCCATCTCGCTGGCAGAGGAAGAATTCGAGGAGAGCGAATTGATCGTCGAGAGCTTCGCCTCCTATCTGATGCTGTATTTCGACCGCTGGACGCATCAGGGTTTCGAGGCGGTGGTCAGGCCCTATCTGGAGCGTCTGGAGCCGACGCTGGAGACCGGCGCCCGTGCCATTGCCGATGGCGATCTGATCGAGCGCCTGCCCGATGGCGAGACGCGCCGCCTCGGGCTGGTCGAAGGGCTCGCCGCCTGTGTCTGGCGTGACGCAAAGGGGCCGAAACTGTGATTCTGCTGCCACGCACCATCCGCCTCGACGCCTCCGACGCCGTCGTCTTCGCCCGCGCCGCCGAGCCGGGGGAATGGGCGGTGCCGGGGACCTTCCTCTTCGCCGGCCGCGATCCGGCACAATTCTCGCGCAAGGAGCAGATCGCCTTCCGCTCCGGCTTTCTCGGCGTGGACAGCTTCGGCTTCTCGACGCTGATCATCGCACAGCAGGCCAGCGCGGAGGAGCGCGCGCAGATGGTCACCGCGCTCGCACGGCAACTCGTGGCGCATCTCGGCGCGCCGAGCGAGGCGATCGCCCGCCCCGCCGCCGAGGAAGAGGTGGCGCTCGCGCAGGATCTGTGCCGGGGGCATGCGGAGAACACGCTGGTCGCGCTGCATCGCAGCCTCAATGAGGATGGCGCGATCCATGAGCAGTTCCGCACCCTGAAATCCCGCGACGAGACGGCCTTCGGCGCGGGTTATCTGCGCGGCCATGATCGTGCCTTCTATATCGTCGAGAGCGACGAGGGCGAGGAGGCGGGCGATCCGGCGCATCATGTGGATCTGTTGAATTTGCGGGGGCAGGGGCGATGAGGGAATTCTGGGTCGCGAGCGGCCACCAGCTTACCCGCCTCGATGCGCAGGGCCGGATGATCGTCACCGATGAATTGCTGCTCGCATGGCTCGCCCGCCCGGAAGTGCTGCCGCCAGAGGAGGCCTGCGAGGCCGAGCGGGCGCTGCATGCGCGGCTGATGCGCGCGCCGCGCGATCGCGTCAGCGAGGCGGATATCACCGCCATGGCCGATCCGGATGCGCATGAGAACTGGCGATTCCTGATCGCCCTGCGCGATCGTCTGCTGGAGGCCGGCACCATCGAGGAGGGTTATCTCGCGATCATCCGCGAGGGGCTGCGGCTGCCGGTGGTGTTCTACGATCAGCTCGTGCAGCTGATCCTGCGCAACGCGCTCGAGGGTTGCGAGGATGTCTGGACGTTGCGGGCGGCCGAGATGCTGTTTCGTGCCCAGCGCGGGCATGTCTCGGACGGGGCGCTGATCCTCGCCGATGACGAACTCGTGGCGGAGATGGAGGCCGAAAAGCAGCTCTCGCCCCTCAATGCGATGTTTGCCGGCGGCGCCGATGATCTTGATGTTCTGGTTGAAGAAAATGCCTGGACCTATTGGAGCCGCTCGGATGCGCATACGATGGCGCTGCCCTTCGGCGCCTCGTCTCAGGCCCGTGAGGGGCTGGCCCGGGCGCTTTGTGCCTTCGTCACGCATTTGATGGGCACGCGCGTGCGCATCACGCCCCTGACCAGCGTCGAGGATGTTGATCTGCGCTGGTATGTCGGGCTCGACCAGATCGGCGTGAAGATCGGCGATGCCTTGTGGCGCGGTGAGGAGCCCGCCGGGGCGCTGATCGGCCTGTTCCGGCTTGAATTCGATGATGCGCAGGTCGTGATCGAGGATGTGCGCGGCGCACCCGTCTGGCTGATACTCGGGATGGGCGATGACAAGACCATACGGATGAAGCCGCAGAATCTCATCATGGGACTGCCGCTCGTCGCGCTGGCGACGACGCATTAGGGATGACCAGATGGCCAGGGAAGTGCTCAAATTCGGTGTCGTGGCGCAATCGCGCCCGCCGGTGACCAAATGGGCCGGGCGCCAGGTTCGGCCCTATGCGGTGCTGCCGTCGGTCCCCGATGCCGCGCCGCATACGCTGCTCAGCGACGAGAACGGGATCGAGACCTGGTATCTCGGCACGCATGACCTGATCCTGCATACCGGTGATACCAGCCATTATCAGGACAATCTGATGAGCCGCCGCCCGGGCGTCTGGGTGGTGATTCCGGAAGTCGAGGATGCGCGCAAGGCGGATATCCGGCTGGTCACCGTCGACCCCTATGAAGGCGAAGGGCTCGCCCTCGATACCGGCGTCGTGGTCGAGGTCGTCGGCATGCCGGATGTGCTGCGCATGAAACTGGAAGATTTCATCGCGCGCCACCATGTCGACATCCCGTTCAAGAAGCGCAAGCGCAAGCCCGTGGATGTCGAGAAGGATCCGCGCGCGCCGCGAATCCTGCAGCCGCAAGACAAATGGGTGCGCAAATGAGTGGCGGTTTCCTCGGCCGCTGGTCGCAACGCAAGCTTTCCGAAAAGGAGAAGCAGGAGGCGCAACGCAAGGCCGCCGACTCGGCTGATCCCGCCGAGGCAGCGCCGGAAACAAGCGAGTGCGGCAATCAGCCGCAGGATGATGCGCAGGATATTTCTGCCGCGCCGCAGCAAGCGGAGATGCTCAGCGAGCAGGAACTTGCCGCACTCCCGTCGCTCGACTCGATCACGACGCAGACGGATCTGCGCCAGTTCCTGCGCAAGGGCGTGCCGGGGGCGTTGAAAAACGCGGCCCTGCGCAAGATGTGGCTGCTCGATCCGGCCATCCGCAACCATGTCGATTATGCCGTCGACTATGCCTGGGACTGGAATGTGCCCGGCGGCGTGCCGGGTCATGGTGGGCAGATCGCGGGCGAAAGCGTGGCGAAAATGCTCGAAAAACTGCTCCCGAAGCCGGTTTCGGATGAAACGGCCACGCTCGCGGAAGCGCCGGATCAGGCTCCGGCACCGACGGGCGGGGTGGCTGAAGCGCAGCCACGCGATCCGGAGGGGCAACCAGAAGATGATCCAGCCGATCGTGTGGCGGAGTCGACCGGCTCGCAATTTCAGGACGCTGAAGGCAATCATGGGTTTTGTCATGAGGGTGCTTCAGGATACCCGGATGGTCCGCAATCTTCGCCCGCGACCCGCGCCGACAGCGACTCCGTGTCACGCTCCGCAGATTCGGGGCGCATCCGGCATCGGCGTCACGGCGGCGCCCTCCCGTCATGAATTCGCAATCATTTTCAAAGCTTTGAGCCGTCTTACCCTGCGATACTGATCTGCGATTTTGCTGCACCGCAAACCACATATGTGTATTCACTTTAGAAAAACTCCATGGTAGCGTTTCGACATGGAGGAGTCGGATCAGGTTCGTGATCAGGTCCGGCACACAAGCAAAAGATGAACGAGAACGTGACCAACCCGATGCCGCGCTGCGGCAATGCCTGCTCTCGCAGCGTGCCCATGGAGGCTCGCTCATGAGCGAAGAGCAGCTGCGCGCCCAGCATTACGGATTTCTGGCCCGCCTTTTGAGCGAGGCGCCGAACGGTGAATTGCTTGGGCAGATCGCGACCATGGCCGGCGACGAGACCGCCTTCGGCCAGGCCTACGGGGCACTGGCGCGCAAGGCAGCTCAGGTTTCGCCCGAGGCTGTTGCGAACGAGCATTTCGAGCTTTTCGTCGGGGTCGGGCGCGGTGAGCTCCTGCCCTACGCCTCTTTCTATCTCACGGGCTTCCTCAACGAGCGCCCGCTTGCCGAGCTGCGCGCGGATCTGCGGGTCATGGGTGTCGAGCGCGCGCCGGGGCGCTACGAGCCCGAGGATCACATCGCCTTCATTCTCGAGGTGATGGCGCAGCTGGCGCGCGGCGAGATCGCCGGCAACCAGGCGCGCTTCTTCGACAAGCATATCGGTCCCTGGGCGGCACAGTTCTTCGATGATCTGGCGATTGCCCCCAGCGCCGACTTCTATCGCCCCGTCGCGGAGATCGGGCGGCAGTTCATGGATATCGAGGCTCGCGCCTTCGCTCTGGCGAGCGCGTCCGGGTCGCGAGGGTAATGGCAGTTGGAAATCAGCGGTGCGGCTTGGCCCATCGCGTTCGGGAGGATGGTCATGAGTGTGAATGATCAGGATACGCGCAAGAAGACCGGCATCGGTCGTCGCGGCTTCTTCGGAGCCGTGGCCGGCGCCGGCGCCGCCGCAGCGATGAGCGTCGGGGGTGCGGTCCCCGTGGCAGCACAGCAATCGACGGATGAACGCAAGCGCGCACGCTACCAGGAAACGGAGCACGTGCAGGCCTTCTACCGCACCAATCGCTACTACACGGGAGAGTGACCGATGCTCGTCAAACGCAAGCAAGGTGAGGCCGCGCGCGGGCGTCTCGCTTCAATGGCGGCCGGGATCGCCACCAAGACGATCGACCGTCGCAGTTTCCTGCGCAATTCCGGTCTCGCAGTCGGCGGCCTCGCCGCTCTCGGCACGATCAAGGCCGGCATGACCCGGCAGGCTGAAGCCGGCCCGACGGATCACAGCCGTCCCATCGAGCTGCGCAAGAACATCTGCACGCATTGCTCGGTCGGCTGTACGGTCATCGGCGAAGTGCAGGACGGCGTCTGGGTCGGTCAGGAGCCTGCCTGGGACAGCCCGATCAACCGTGGCACCCATTGCGCCAAGGGCGCGTCTGTGCGCGAGCTGGTCCATGGTGATCGCCGCCTGAAATATCCGATGAAGAAGGTTGGCGGCCAGTGGCAGCGCATCAGCTGGGATCAGGCGATCGACGAAATCGGCGACAAGATGCTCGAGATCCGCGAGCGCAGCGGCGCTGACGCGGCCTACCTTCTCGGCTCGGCCAAATTCTCCAACGAAGGCGCCTACCTGTTCCGCAAGTTTGCCGCCTTCTGGGGCACCAACAACGTCGATCACCAGGCCCGCATCTGCCACTCCACCACGGTGGCGGGTGTCGCGAATACCTGGGGCTACGGCGCCATGACGAACAGCTACAACGACATCCGCAATTCCAAGACCATCATCTTCATGGGGTCGAATGCTGCGGAAGCCCACCCGGTGTCGATGCAGCACATTCTCACCGGCAAGGAAGAGCAGCGCGCCAACGTGATCGTGTTCGATCCGCGCTTCACCCGCACCGCCGCCCACGCCACCGATTTCGTGCGTATTCGTCCCGGCACCGACATCCCGGTGATCTGGGGCATCATGTGGCATATCTTCGAGAACGGCTGGGAGGACCAGGAATTCATCGCCCAGCGCGTCTGGGGCATGGATCAGATCCGCGAGGAAGTCGCCAAGTGGACGCCTGACGAGGTCGAGCGCGTCACCGGCGTTCCGGAAGCGCAGCTGCGCCGCGTGGCGGAGAAGTTCGCCAAGGAACGTCCCTCCACCTTCATCTGGTGCATGGGCGGCACGCAGCACACGGTCGGTACCGCCAACGTGCGCGCCTATTGCAACCTGCTTCTGGCCACCGGCAATGTCGGCGCCATGGGCACGGGCGCGAACATCTTCCGTGGCCACTGCAACGTGCAGGGCGCGACCGATTTCGGCCTCGATATCGGTAACCTGCCCTGCTATTACGGCCTCGCGGAAGGGGCCTGGCGCCATTGGTCGCGTGTCTGGGACGTGCCGTACGAGTATTTCGTGGACCGTTTCGATGCCGTGCCGGCCAAGGGCGGTCGCGATCCGCGCTCGCCCGAGCAGAACATGAACGTGCCGGGCATCCCTTCCACCCGCTGGTTCGACGCCACCACGATTGATGCGGAAGAGGTCGATCAGCGAGACAACATCAAGGCGATGATCGTCTTCGGTCATGGTGGCAACACGGTGCCGCGCATGGCGGATGCCCGCGAGGGCATGAACGCGCTCGACCTGCTGGTCGTCGCCGATCCGCATCCCACCACCTTCGCGGCTCTCCACGAGCGCACGGACAACACCTACCTGCTGCCCGTATGCACCCAGTTCGAGTGCTCCGGCAGCCGCACGGCCTCGAACCGTTCGGTGCAGTGGGGCGAGAAGATCGTCGATCCGATCTTCGAATCCGACAACGACTACGCGGTGATGTATCGTCTCGCGGAAAAACTCGGCTTCGCCGAGGAGATGTTCAAGCCATACGAGATGGTGCAGGGCAAGTTCTCGCAAGAGCCGACGCCGGAATCCATCCTGCGCGAGATCAATCGCGGCGGCTGGTCGGTCGGCTATACGGGTCAGAGTCCCGAGCGGCTCAAGGCGCATATGGCCAACCAGGACAAGTTCGACCTGGTCACCCTGCGCGCGCCCGCCGATGCTGACGAAGTGGGCGGTGATTTCTACGGCTTGCCCTGGCCCTGCTGGGGGACTGCGGAGTTCCGCCATCCGGGCACGCATATCCTCTACAATCCGAATGTCCCGGTGAAGGATGGCGGCGGCGCCTTCCGCCCGCGCTTTGGCCTCGAACGCGACGGCGAGACGCTTCTGGCCGAGGGCAGCTTCCCGCCCGAATCCGAGATCGAGGACGGCTATCCGCAATTCACCATGGGCGTGCTCAAGCGTCTTGGCTGGGATGAGGATCTGACCGTGCAGGAGCGTGCGGTGATTTCCCGGATCGGTGAATTCGACGAGGAGAAGATCGACGCGGTCAGCTGGTCGCTTGATCTCTCGGGCGGTATCCAGCGCGTCGCCATCGAGCATGGCTGCGTACCCTACGGCAACGGCAAGGCCCGCGCCGTGGCCTGGAACCTGCCGGATCCGATCCCGGTGCACCGCGAGCCGATCTACTCGCCGCGCCCGGATCTCGTGGCGGACTTCCCGACCCGCGAGGATGGCCGTCAGTTCCGTATGCCGAATATCGGCCATACCATCCAGCAATCGGTCGTCGATCGCGGACTGCACGAGAGCTTCCCGATCGTGCTCACCTCCGGACGTCTCGTGGAATATGAAGGCGGCGGCGAGGAAACGCGCTCGAACCCCTGGCTTGCCGAATTGCAGCAGGACATGTTCGTCGAGATCAACACCCGCGACGCCGAGTCGCGCGGGATCGCCGATGGCGGCTGGGTCTGGGTCAACGGGCCGGAAGGCAATCGCGCGCGGGTCAAGGCCCTCGTCACCGAGCGCGTCGCGTCGGGTACGGCCTTCATGCCGTTCCACTTCGCCGGCTGGTTCCAGGGCGAAGACCAGCGCGGGAACTACCCGGAAGGCACCGATCCCATCGTTCTCGGTGAATCGGTGAACGTCGTCACGACTTATGGCTATGACCCCGTGACGGGCATGCATGAGGGCAAGGTCACGCTTTGCCAGATCGAAGCTGCCTGAGGGAGGATGATACAATGGCGAGAATGAAATTCCTCTGCGACGCCGATCGCTGCATCGAGTGTCAGGCCTGCGTGACCGCGTGCAAGAACGAGCATGAGGTTCCCTGGGGCATCAACCGTCGGCGCGTCGTCACCATCAATGACGGCCTGCCGGGCGAGCGTTCGGTCTCCATGGCCTGCATGCATTGCGACGACGCGCCCTGCGCCGCCGTCTGTCCTGTCGATTGCTTCTACACCACGGAAGATGCCGTGGTGCTGCACTCGAAGGATACCTGCATCGGTTGCGGCTACTGCTTCTACGCCTGCCCGTTCGGCGCGCCCCAATATCCGCGCGTCGGCAATTTCGGCACCCGCGGCAAGATGGACAAGTGCACCTATTGCTCCGGCGGGCCGGAAGCGGACATGAGCCAGGCGGAATACGTCAAGTACGGCTCCAACCGCCTGGCCGAGGGCAAGCTGCCGCTCTGTGCGGAAATGTGCTCGACCAAGGCGCTTCTGGCCGGTGACGGCGACATCATCGCCGACATCTACCGCGAGCGCGTGGTCACCCGTGGCTACGGCTCGGGCGCCTGGGGCTGGCGTTCGGCCTACGGCGAAACGATCTCCGTCTGATCGGGGATAACCGATCGGATCGAAAGGGGAGGAAATCTCGTGGTACAGACATTGCTCAAACGCGCCGCCACGCTGTTCGCCGTCGTCGCGCTCATCACCTTCGCTGCGCCGGAGCTCTCGGCGCAGCAGGTCAATCCGACGGAAAGCGCCGTGCAGGAGGAGCAGCTCATGCGCGCGCTCCAGTCCGGCGAGGCCGTCTCCGGGCGCATCACCATTCCCGATGCGCGCGCGGGCGATCTGATCAAGCCCGACAACAAGGGCTGGGCCGATACACATGGCGGCACGGTGAAGACCGTGAATGTCGCTGCCATTATCGGGATGCTGGTGCTGCTGATCGGCTTCTACATGTATCGCGGCAGGATCCGCATCGATTCAGGGCCGTCCGGGCGTACGATCCAGCGCTTCAACGCGGTGGAACGCTTCGCGCACTGGCTCCTGGCCGCAACCTTCATCATTCTGGCCCTGACGGGCCTGAACCTGCTGATCGGTCGAGCGATCATCCTGCCGATCGTGGGCGAGAGCGCCTTCGGGACCCTCTCGGGATGGGGCAAGATCGCGCATAACTACCTCGCCTGGCCGTTCATGGCGGCTCTGGTCGTCGTTTTCATCGCCTGGGTGTTGCAGAACATCCCGGACAAAACGGACATCGAATGGATCAAGAAGGGTGGCGGTCTGTTCACGAAGGGCATTCATCCCCCGGCAAAGAAGTTCAATGCCGGCCAGAAGGTCATCTTCTGGTCCGTGATCATTGGCGGTGCGGCGCTTTCCTTTACCGGCGTGATGCTGCTCTTCCCCGAGATCGCCGGCACCTCGGCGCAGTGGCAGTTCTATCAGGTCATTCATGCCATCGTGGCGGGTATCATGACGGCGATCATCATTGCCCATATCTATATCGGCTCGGTCGGCATGGAGGGCGCGTTCGACGCCATGGGCTCCGGTCAGGTCGATGTGAACTGGGCCAAGGAGCACCATTCGCTCTGGGTCGACGAAAAGCTCGCGCGCGAAGGCAGGGCGGCTCCGTCATCCGGCGGCGGCGCACCGCAGCCTGCAGAGTGAGACCGGTTCGGCGCTGCACATCCGTGTCGGCGCCGGGCGACTGTCTGAGACGACGGTCCGGGCTGTGTCCGGGCCGTTTTTTGTCACAACAGGTGTGAGACTTTTCTTCCATGGCGCAGGATGAGGCATTGACGGCAGAGGCGCGTGCGGCCCTTGCCGCGATCGCGCTGCCCGATGGCGGCAGGCTCGGCGACACCACCCGCCTCGCGGCGGTGAGCGCCAGCGCGGGGCGCGTCACGGCCATGATTGCAATCGCGCCGGACGAGGCCGAGACCTTCGCAGCCGTGCGCGATGCTGCCCAGGCGGCGCTGGAGGCGCTGCCAAGGATCGAGAAAGCGCTGGTGGCGCTCACTGCAGAGAGTTCGGCACCTTCGTCTGAACCGCAACAGAAGCCAACCGGCGCCCTCGGAACGACGCCCGGCGCGGCGCCGGCATCGGGCACATCGCGCAAACCGGTCGCCATGGCCGGGATCACGCATATCGTGGCCGTCGCCTCGGGCAAGGGCGGCGTCGGCAAATCCACGACGAGCGTCAATCTGGCGCTCGGCCTGCGCGCGCTCGGCCTGAAGGTGGGCATCCTTGATGCCGATATCTACGGCCCGTCGCTGCCGACCCTGCTCGGCCTGCGCGGCCAGCCGCGCGTGGGCACTGATCGCAAACTCCTGCCGATGCAGAGTTACGGGCTCAAGGCCATGTCGATCGGGCTGCTGGTCGACGAGGAGACCGCCATGGTCTGGCGCGGGCCGATGGTGATGTCGGCGCTGACGCAAATGATGGCGGAGGTCGCATGGGGCAGGCTCGACATCCTGATCATCGACATGCCGCCCGGCACAGGGGATGCCCAACTCGCCATCGCGCAGGGCACGGATCTGTCGGGTGCGGTGATCGTCTCGACGCCGCAGGATCTTTCGCTGATCGATGCCCGTCGTGGCATCACCATGTTTCGCAAGGTGGATGTACCGATTCTGGGTGTTGTTGAGAACATGTCGCACTTCATCTGCACGGATTGCGGTGCGCATCACGCGATTTTCGGTGAAGGCGGGGCAGAGCAGGAAGCCGGGCGTCTCGGCGTGCCCTTCCTCGGTGGTGTGCCGCTCACCATGGAATTGCGCCGCGCCTCCGATCTCGGCCAGCCGGTCACGGCGATGGCGCCTGACGGAGTGCTCGGCCGCATCTATACCGGCCTCGCGGAGCGCTTGCTTGCGGGGCTGCAATAGGCGATTATGCCAAGGTTGGGACCGGTGCTCCGGCTTCCAGAAAGAACACAGGGAGACCAAGGGGATGAAAGCGTTCGTAGCCGCAGCCATCTTTGCGATTCTGGCCGCCGTTGGCGCGGCGTTCCTGCTTGATGGCAGTTTCCAGACGACGGCCTATCAGGCCTACGCGACGGAGGGCGTGCGTCTGGGCGATCCGGGCTCCAATCTCGTCGATTTCTGACCCGGATGCCGGATCTGTCCGCGCATCGCGTTTCAGATCCCGAATCCCGCATAAGGCATGAAGCGCACCGGGTCTCCCGGTGCGATCTTCTGTGCGCCGTCGCCGATCTCCACCAGTCCCGTCGCCCATGACAATCCGCTGATCCGCCCGGATCCCTCCGAGGCGAACACTTCCGCGTGCCCCTTTGCATCAAGCCGTGCCCGCAGATATTCGCGCCGTCCGGGTTTCTTGTTCTTCGAGAAGGCGGCGGGCACGGTGAAGGCCAGAGGTTCGCTCCAACCCGCGCCTGAGAGCGCGGCCAGCGCAGGGCGGGCAAAGATCAGCGCGCAGACGAAGGCCGCGACCGGGTTGCCGGGCAAGCCGAAGACCGGCGCTCCGTTCCACAGGGCCAGCGCCAGTGGCCGCCCCGGCTTGATGGCGATGCGCCATTCCTGCAAGGCCCCGGTCTCGCGCAGAAGCGCGGAGACGTGATCCTCGTCACCGGCGGAGGCGCCGCCCGAGGTGAAGATCACATCCGCCTCGCGTGATGCCGCGTCGAGCCGCGCGCGCAGCGCCTCCCGGTCGTCACCCACATGGCCCAGATCGACCGGCTGGTAATGCCAGGCCTGCGCGAGAGCAAGCAGCATGGGCCGGTTGGCATCGTAGATCTTGCCCGGCGCGAGCGCTTCGTCGCCGAAATAGCCCACGATCTCCTCGCCGGTGGAGAGGATACCCACGCGCAGGCGGCGATGCACCGCCACCTCGCCGATGCCGAGCGCACTGAGCAGTGCGAGATCGGCGGGGGTCAGCGAACGCCCTGCGGGCAGGGCTGGCGCGCCGGCGGGGACATCCTCCCCCGCCTTGCGGGTATTGGCACGCGGCTTGATCGGGCCGTTGAAGGCGATGCGCGCGCCGTCCGTGGCGCAATCCTCTTCCAGAACCACCGTATCGACGCCCTCCGGCAGGATCGCGCCGGTGAGGATGCGGATGGCCTGACCATGCGGGACCTTGCCGCTATAGGGCACGCCGGCTGCGGCGCGGCCAGTGATGAGCGGCAATTCCTGAAGCCCATCCCCGGTTGCAGCATGGGCGAAGCCGTAGCCATCGACTGCGGCATTGGGTGCGGGCGGGTTGGAACGGCGTGCGATCGTATCGTGCGCCAGAACGCGGCCGAGCGCAGCGGCGGTGGGCAGGGTCTCGATCCCGGTAATCGGGCGCAGTGCGGCCCGCAGCAGCGCGAGCGCATCGTCCACGGGTGTCCAGTCAACGCCCGGCGGCAGGGCGAAGCAATCATTCTGCAGGCGTGGCGGTTCAAGCGCGCTCATGCCGGTCGCGATCCCCAAGGCTGTTTCCTGCAGCAGAATCTCGCACCCCACGCCAAGAATCCAGCCCTCTTCACACAAAATTGCCTCGGATATGCCGATCGCGCGCATCGCGGCGGGGATGGCATCGCGCGCATGCGCGCGCAGCGTCGCGGCGAGGAGCCTGACCTGCACCGCATCCTTGATCGCATCAGGATCCCGGGTGAGCACCTGGTTGACTGCCCCGTCGAGCAGCGAGGGATAGATCTCGGCCAGCGTGATCGGCGCATCACGGTTTTCAAAGGGCCAGACCGTGAGCGCAGCGCCGAAGCGTTTCCTCAGCGCGTGCAGGCGCGCTATGCCGAGCAGGGCCTGCGAACCGACGGAGCCGGTGGTGAAGAGTTTCCAGCAGGGCTGCGCGCGGGGGAGGCGTTCCTCCACGAGGCGCCGCTCGGGCAGGCCATGGCCGTGACGCAGCGTGCCGCGTTCGGGCAGATCCGGGAGATCCTGCCCGGCGGGGCGGCCCCAGAACGGGCCGATCCCGGGAAAGCGGCGGTTGAGATCAGCAGCGATCGCGAAGCGGTTATTGGCGTTATCGTCACGGTCTTCGATCTGCCGCGCAAGCCGTTCCCAAAGCGCGAGCGCCTCCGCACGCCCGGTCAGGGCCTGCGCGAAGCCGCGCGGATAGCCCAGCGGAAAATCGAAGCCGATCAGCAACCGCTCGCCCGCAGCGAGAGCTTCCTCGCACAGCGTCTCGAGCACCGCCATCGCCTCCGTCCGGCTGCGGCAATAAAGCGGTTTGCGATCACCCTCGGCATCGCTGATCCCGATCCAGATCGCATCGGCGCGCGGGCGGGCGGGCATGCGCGTGGAAGCGGCGGACCAGTCCACGATGACGACACGGTCGAACCCGTTCATGCCAGGCCGCATTCCGCGAGCACGAAATCAGAGATCGCCGCCGTGTCGTCGAGATCGAAGACGGGAAGGGCGATATCGTCGAGCGGCGTATCGGAGGCGATGGCGCGGATCGTCGGCAATTCGTGCGCCAGCAGCCCGCGCGCGCCCCCGCCCGCGTGGCGATAGGCCTCGATCTTGGGGTGGCTCTCACGCTTGTAGCCCTCGACGATGACGAGATCGACGGGGGCGAGCTTCGTCACGATCTCCGCGAGGGCGGGCTCGGACACGCCACGCAGTTCATGCATCAGGGCCCAGCGATTGGCGGAAGCGAGCACCACCTCCCGCGCGCCGGCCTCGCGGTGGCGATACGTATCGCGGCCCTTTTCGTCGATATCGACGTTGTGATGCGCATGCTTGATGGTCGAGACGCTGTAGCCGCGCCCGGTGATGTCGGCGACGAGGCGCTCGACCAGCCCGGTCTTGCCGGCATTCTTCCAGCCGGTGACACCGTAGAGGCGCTGGCCTGCAATGCCCGTTTTCGGATCGATCATTCGACGCCGCTTTCCTTACGCGCGCCCTTGCGCCGATGCTTGCGCTCCTCTTCCGGCGCGCTGGCGGGATCCGCGTCGCGGATCAGCCGCTCCTCGCCGGAGAGGCAGACGAAGCGTTGCCCGCGCATGCGCCCGATCAGAGTCAGCCCGACCTGTCGGGCAATCTCGACGCCCCAGGCGGTGAAGCCGGAACGCGAGGCGAGCGCGGGAATGCCCATCATCGCCGTCTTGATCACCATCTCGGAGGTCAGCCGGCCCGTCGTGTAGAGAAGCTTGTCCCCGGCACTCTCGCCATGCATCAGCATCCAGCCGGCGATCTTGTCGACAGCGTTGTGTCGACCGACATCTTCCATATAGACGAGCGGCGCGTCGCCCCGGCAGAGCACCGTGCCGTGGATCGCGCCTGCTTCCAGATAGAGGCTCGGCATGGTGTTGATCTGTCTGGCGAGCGCGTAGAGCCAACTGGTGCGCAGCGGCGTTTCAGGCAGGGTGAGCCCGTCCAGCCCCTCCATCATGTCGCCGAAGACGGTGCCGACGGCGCAGCCGGAGGTGCGGGTCTTCTTTTGCAGCTTTTCCTCGAAATCGGTCTCGGTCTCCGTGCGCACCACCACCACTTCGAGGTCGTCGTCGTAGTCCACCCCGGTGACCACATCGTCGATCTTGAGCATGCCCTGGTTGCGCAGGAAGCCCAGCGCCAGATATTCCGGGTAATCGCCGATCGTCATCGCCGTGACGATCTCGCGGCTGTTGAGAAAGATGGTGAGCGGGCGCTCCTCGACCACGCGGATGGTGACTTCCGCACCGGTATGATCGCGCCCGGTGACGGGACGCGTGAGGCGGGGATCGGACGGGTCGGGGAAGATCTTTTTCATGATCCTGCAACGTCTTGCGACGCGATATTCGCGCGCACCGACACTGCATCAGCCCGCAGGCCTTGTCCAGATATCACAGATGCGCTTCACACCGCGCCCATCAGCGCGCCACCGATCGCGGCGACGATAACGACGCCCCAGGGCGGCAGCTTCCAGACCATGAGCAGCAGGAAACAGGTGAGCGCGAGCGCGAAGGAGCCCGGCCCGATCACGGCACTGGTGAAGACCGGCGTGTAGAGCGCAGCACCCAGGATCCCCACCACGGCGGCATTGGCGCCGCGCATCAGCGCCTGCGCGGCAGGGCGCGCGCGGAAGGCGTTCCAGAACGGAATCACCCCGACCAGCAGCAGGAACCCGGGCAGGAAAATCGCTGCGAGCGCGATCATCGCCCCAAAAACGCCGTTCGCTCCGATGCCTGGTATCGGCTCGATGGCGGCGCCGAGATAGGCGGCGAAGGTGAAGAGCGGGCCGGGCAGGGCCTGTGCCGCACCGTATCCGGCGAGGAATGTGTCCGCGTCGATCCAGCCGGTGCGGACGGTCTCCGCTTCGAGCAGCGGCAGTACGACATGGCCGCCGCCGAAGACGAGCGCGCCGGCGCGATAAAACGAATCGAACAGCGCGATCCCCTGCGGCGCGCCTGCGGCGTTCACGAGCGGAAGGCCGATCAGCAGGGTTGCGAAGGCGGCGAGGCAGACAACGCCTGTGGCGCGCGACACGGCGAAGGGGAGGGCGCTGCCGGTCTCGCCGCGCGGCTCGCGGCTCAGGACGAGACCGAGCAAGGCGCCGACAGCGATGGCCAGCACCTGCATATACGCGCCCGCCGGGATGAGGGCGATCAGCACCGCGCCGAGCGCGATCCCAGCGCGGGTGCGATCCGGACAGAGCTGGCGCGCCATGCCCCAGACCGCATGCGCGATGATGGCCACTGCGACGATCTTCAGCCCGTCGATGATGCCGGCGCCGACCGGTCCGGCGAATATGAAGGCGCCATGGGCGAAGGCGATCATGATTAGCGCCGAGGGCAGGGTGAAGGCGAGAAACGCCGCCGCTGCGCCCGCTGGACCCGCCCGCATCAACCCCAGCGCGAAGCCGACCTGGCTTGATGCCGGGCCGGGGAGGAACTGGCTCAGTGCGACGAGATCGGCATAGCCCTTTTCATCCAGCCATTTGCGGCGTGTGACGAATTCGTCACGGAAATAGCCCAGATGCGCGATCGGCCCGCCAAAGGCGGTCAGCCCCAGCTTGCCAAAGGCAGCGAAGACTTCGCCGACGCTCCCCGATCCGCTCCCGCTGGCACCGGTCACCTGCGCCGCCTTGTCGTCATTCATCGTATATATCCTGGGCCGCGTCGGGGTCCGAGTGGTGGTTTACGACCCGACCATGACAGGAGTGCAACTTCAGCGATTGATTTTCCATACCGAATTCCGCTATTTCCCATGAGCGGTCACAACCGCGATTCCTCGCCTGAGGCGCAGGGCCCGTAGCTCAATGGTTAGAGCCGGCCGCTCATAACGGTCTGGTTGCTGGTTCGAGTCCAGCCGGGCCCACCAATCCCAGGCAAGGCGTCGGATCGTCAATCGGCAAGCGGGAAGAACAACTGCTCACCATCGATGGTATAACCCGCGATCGCCTCCTGCCCCGCCTGCGAGACCACCCAGTCGATGAAGGCCTGCCCCTGCTGCGCCTTGACGTGCGGATGGCGTTCGGGATCGACGAGAATGATGCCGTAGGGGTTGAACAGCACC
>HotLOscill_hetero_coDRAFT_1000045_pt1 | contig 125391 bp, 125 predicted proteins | sample HotLakmetagenome_2_FD_10650 | JGI IMG/M metagenome (IMG submission 10650)
GATATCGGCGGCGGCTCCACCGAAATCGCCTGGCTCGACGGCCAGGCCCGCTCGCCGCTCGCCGATCCCTGCAAGCGCATTCGCGCCTGGGATTCACTCCCGGTCGGCGTCATCACCCTGGCCGAACGCCATGGCGGTGTGGAGGTCGGGCCGGAGAAATTCGAGCGCATGGTCGAGGAAGTCTCGCAGATGCTGACCCCCTTCGCACTGGCTGCGGGGGCGGCTACGGCGGCGCCGGACTTTCATCTGCTCGGCACTTCCGGCACCGTCACCACGGTCGGCGGCATCTATCTGCGCCTGCCGCGCTATGATCGCCGCCAGGTCGACGGGCTCTGGATGGCGGCGACGGAGGTCGATACAGTGCTCGACGAACTCGTCGGGCTCGATTACGAGGCGCGGGCGGCGAGCCCCTGTGTCGGGCGCGAGCGGGCCGATCTGGTGCTCGCGGGCTGCGCCATTCTGGAAGGTATCCGCCGCGCCTTTCCCGCACCGCGTCTGCGCATCGCCGATCGCGGTCTGCGTGAGGGGATATTGATGAATCTGATGCGTGAGGACGGGGTCTGGAAGCGCCGCCGCGGGCGCCGCAGGGGCCGTTCGCGCAACGGTTCACCGGCGCCGGTTCCGGCCATGCCGGATCCCGCGCGCGCCTGAGGCAAGAACAACCGTGTCGCAAAACAGCAGTCATCCCCCGCGTGCGCTCAAGGTGAAGCTGAAGAAGGCGCGCGGTCGCACGCCTTCGCAGCAGCGCTGGCTGCAGCGCCAGCTCAACGATCCCTATGTCCTGCGCGCCAGGCGCGAAGGCTGGCGCTCGCGCGCGGCCTTCAAGCTGCTGGAGCTCGACGACAAGTTCAGGTTCCTCGAACCCGGCCAGCGCATCGTCGATCTGGGTGCGGCGCCCGGTGGCTGGTCGCAGGTGGCGGCGCGCAAGATCGGGATCGTGGATGAGAGCGGCGCGGAGCGTGAAAAGGCGCGCGGCAAGATCGTCGGCATCGATCTCCTGCCGATCGAACCAATGCCCGGCGCCGAATTCATCGAGATGGATTTCCTCGATGATGATGCTCCCGCGCGCCTCGTCGCGTTGCTGGGCGGCCCGGCGGATGTGGTGATGTCCGACATGGCAGCCAACGCCACCGGTCACAAGAAGACCGACCATCTGCGCATCATGGGACTTGCCGAAACCGGCGCGGAATTTGCCCGCTCGGTCCTGGCGCAGGGCGGCACCTATATCGCGAAGGTGCTGCGCGGCGGCACGGAGGGAGCGCTTCTCGCCGATCTCAAACGCGATTTCGCCAATGTGCGCCATTTCAAGCCGCCGTCCAGCCGCTCCGATTCCGCCGAACTTTTCGTCATCGCGATGGGCTATCGCGGTGAGGACCGGGTCGCGGCGGAACAGGGCGATGCCGGCTGAGCGCCATGCGTCGCGAGTGCGCCCGGATCAGGTGATATGCCAGTCTGCGGCAGGGCTGTGAGGCGCCGTCAGCGTCTCGCGCAGTTTCTCCCGCGCGCGAGAGAGACGGGAGCGGAAGGTGCCGACCGGCATGCCTGCAGCCTGCGCATTGTCCTCATAGCTGCTCTCGGGCCGCATCGCCAGACTGAGGGCAAGCCGCTGCTCCCGGGGCAGAGCATCGATTGCATCGGCGATGTCGCGGCAGGCGAGACGCTCTTCCTGGCGCGGGGGTGATGCGGTTTCCAGCACGCCGTCGATCTCGATATCGGCCTCCTCGCGCTGCGGGCGCGCGCGACGATTGACGAAGACCGTGAAGGTGATCCGCCGGAGCCAGGCCGCGAGGCTGCCGCCGCGCCAGCCATGGGATTTGCGCAAGGCACGTTCGAGCGCATCCTGCAAAAGATCCTCGGCTTCCTCGGGATTGCGTTCCAGCCGGCGGGCATAACGCCGCAATCCGGGCATTTCGGCGGCGATGCGGTGCGCCAGGCGGCGCTTCTGCTCCGCGTCCATGGTGGCTGGGGCATCGCTCTTCGCATTGCGTGCAAGGTTCTGCTCTTGCCCGTCTGCGATGTCTCGGCTGCGTGTGTCCTGCATGAATACGGCTATCGCCTCCTGTGGCGCCCTTGCTTCATCCGTCTCAGAGGAATGTGCAGAAGCGACGAAAAAGTGACGCTTGCGAATTTTTTTTGCGCTGCCTGGAACGATTCCCCCCACGAGACTGTCTGAAAGAGTAACGCGTCATCCTGCGCAGGCAAGCGTAACAGTTTGTGCGGGCATGGCGCGCCGATCGATCGGAAACTGAAAAAGGGTATTACGACATGAACTTCGCTCGTACCACGCTTGCCGCCTTTGCCGCCCTGGGTATGGCTTTCGGTGCCGCCTCCCTGACCGGGACCAGCGTCTCCACGCCCGCCGCCGCCCAGACCGCCCAGACCGCTCCCGAACCGGGTCAGGCGCCGAACGTGGATGAAGAAACCCTGCGCTCCTTCGCCGTGGCGACACTGGAAATCCAGGAGATCAGCCAGACCTACCAGCCGCAGATGGAAGCGGCCGAGTCGCAGGAGCAGCAGCAGGAAATCGCTCAGGCCGCGAATGACGAGATGGTCGCTGCCGTGGAAGCGGTGCCCGGCATCGACGTCGACAGCTACAATGCCATCGCCGAAGCTGCGCAGGCCGATCCGGAGATGATGCAGCAGATCAACACCTTCATCGCTGAAGCGTCCGAACAGTAAGCAGCAGCGATCGCTGATGGACTGATAGGCCGGCGGATCATCCCGCCGGCCTTTTTCATTCCCCGCTCAGAACGCCTCTGCGTGGATCTGGGCGAGCGCCGCACGCACGACCTGCGGATCGTCGCCCACAGCCAGAATCAGCCGCAGATCGGCCCCCTCGCGACGACCGATCGCGGCGCCGTGGAGGGCCCGGCCATCCGCCTGCGGAGCGCGCATGCTGATCGTGAAGCCGGACAGATCGTCCAGGCTGTGCGCGGCAATATCGATTTCGATCGCCGGCGCCGCCGGATCGCCGTCGTCCTGCGCAGCGAGACCGCGCGCGAGCACCTGCGGATTGCGCAGATCGCGCTCGGCACGTTTGGCCGTATCGCCTTCAAGGCGAAAGATTCCGACGGCCAGACGGTTGGGGCAGCCGGGTGCAATGCAGGCGATCACGGCTTCCGGGTAGCCGACATGCTTGCGCGTGCCCAGCCATTTGCGCATCGGAAGGGCGAGCCAGGCCTCACCGCCATCGGGCTCGGCGAGGCGCCGCAGATCGAGCGAATCGAAGGCGGCGACCCGCGTCCCGCCTGGCGTGCATCCACCGAGCAGCAATGCGAGGATCAGCGCGCCGGCGAAGGCGAGCCGATACAGCCCGCTGGCGCGCCGGAGCGGAGGGTCAAACAGGAGGCGGCGAATCGGGTGAGCCGGCATGCGGCAATTATGCGCGCGCACTGTTCGTTGCAAAGCGATTTCTCGTTCGCGGGAACGGCCCGGAAGAGCCTTAACGGCAATGCATTCCCCAGCGATATGTTCGTTAATCCGAACGAATTCGTTGCATCACGCGCGAAATCCGGTCAAAAGAAGCGCCATGACAGACACGGTAAGCCAACCGACGCCCGAAAGCACATCCGGCGGGCCTGACGGTGATTTCGAGACCCTTGCTGCGCTGGCACGCGTGCAGGTTGATACACCGTCGAGCCACGTGATGCATTTCGGTGAAGACGAACCCATCGAGATGGATTGCGGCGCAAGCCTCTCGCCGTGGCAGATCGCCTACCAGACCTATGGCACGCTCGCGCCCGATCGCAAGAACGCCATCCTGATCTGCCATGCCCTGACCGGTGACCAGCATGCCTGCAATGTCCACCCGGTGACGGAAAAGCCCGGCTGGTGGCGGCTCTTCGTCGGTCCGGGCAAGGCGATCGATACCGACCGTTATTTCGTGATCTGCGCCAATGTGCTCGGTGGCTGCATGGGCACGACCGGCCCCGCCTCCGTCAATCCGGCGACCGGCAAGCCTTACGGCGTCGATTTTCCGCTGGTGACCATCCGCGACATGGTGCGCTCTCAGGCCATGCTGCTCGACAAGCTCGGCATCGACGATCTGCTCTGCGTGGTCGGCGGCTCGATGGGTGGCATGCAGGTGCTGGAATGGGCCGCTCTCTATCCCGAGCGGGTGTTCTCCGCCATGCCGATCGCCGCGGCGACGCGCCATTCGGCCCAGAACATCGCCTTCCACGAAGTCGGGCGTCAGGCCGTGATGGCCGATCCCGGCTGGGCCTCGGGGCGCTATCTCGAACGCGGCACCCGACCGCGCAAGGGGCTCGCCGTGGCGCGTATGGCGGCGCATGTGACCTATCTCTCCGAAGGGGCATTGCATCAGAAATTCGGTCGCAAGCTGCAAAGCCGGGCCGCGCCGACCTTCTCCTTCGATGCCGATTTCCAGATCGAGAGCTATCTGCGCTATCAGGGCTCGACCTTCGTCGAGCGTTTTGATGCGAATTCGTATCTCTACGTCACCCGTGCAATGGATTATTTCGACCTCGCAGCCGAGTATGACGGCAAACTCGCGCGCGCCTTCCGGGGTACGCCGACACGGTTCTGCGTGATGAGCTTCACCTCGGACTGGCTGTTTCCGACGAAGGATTCGCGCGCCATCGTGCGGGCGCTGAACGCCGCCGCCGCCTCGGTCTCCTTCGTCGAGATCGAGAGCGACAAGGGGCATGACGCCTTCCTGCTCGACGAGCCCGACATGTTTTCCGCCGCCAAGGGATTCATCGACGCCGCCGCGCGCGATCGGGGGGTAGCATGAACGCGCTGCCACCGGACGATTTCGATACGCGCAAGGCCTCCCTCGCTGCCGCCGGTGCGCGTCCCGATCATCTTATGCTCGCAGAAATGGTGGAGCCGGGCGCGCGGGTGCTCGATGTCGGCTGCGGGGACGGTTCGCTGATGGCGCTCTTGCGCGATCTGCGCGATTGCGATGCGCGCGGGGTCGAACTCGACCGCGAGAATGTGAACAAATGCCTGGCCAAGGGGCTCGCCGTGGTCCAGGGCGATGCCGATACGGATCTGTTCGATTATCCCGATGACGGGTTCGACTACGTGATCCTGTCGCAGACGATCCAGGCGACCTTGCGCCCGCGCGCAGTGCTCGAGCAGATGCTGCGTATCGGCAAATGCGGCATCGTCTCGTTCCATAATTTCGGCTATTGGCGCGTGCGTTTCGAATTGCTCCTGCGCGGGCGGATGCCGATCACCGAGCAGCTGCCTTTCAGCTGGTACGACACGCCCAATATCCACCATTGCACCATGCGCGATTTCGTCGCCTTGTGTCATGAAGTCGGCGCCGTGATGGAGCGCGCGGTGGCGCTCGATGCCGGCGACCGCCCGGTGCGGCTGCCCTTGCCCTGGTGGGTCTGGAACATGATCGGGCGCCAGGGCGTGTTCCTGCTGCGGCGCGGCGAAGGGCAGGGCGGTGAAGGCTAGCCGTGTTTTACGCATCCGGATGGGTGCGGAGGCGGTAGCCAAGTGCGGCGAAACCGGGCAAAAAGAGCCTGCCGATGCGTCACTTTTAGTGGAAGCCGATGACCGATCAGCAAACGCCTCCGGGCGAAGCCTTTCCCGCCACCACCCGTGAAGACTGGATGCGTCTTGTCGAGGGGGTCCTCAAGGGTCGCGATTTCGAGGAAACCCTCGTCTCGCAGACTGCTGACGGCATTCGCGTCGATCCGCTCTATGCCGCCGCTCTGGCGCAGGCGCAGCCGGTACGTGCCGAACACGCGCCCTGGCATGTGGCCCAGCGTGTCGATCATCCCGATACCGGTGAAGCCGCACGTCAGGCGCTGACGGATCTGGAAGGTGGCGCCGACGCGCTCAGCCTCGTCTTCGACGGCGCAAGGGCCGCACGCGGTTTCGGCCTGCGCATCGCCACGCTCGATGATCTCGATGCCGCCCTCGACGGGGTGCTGCTTGATCTCGTGCAGATCCGCCTCGATGCGGGCCGCTCCGGGCGCCACGCTGCAGCGGCGCTGATCGCCCTGGCCACCCGGCGCGGGCTGTCGCTCGACCGGCTTGATGCCGATCTCGCCCTCGACCCGATCGGCGCCGCCGCCTGTGACGGCGGTTTCTCGGCCAGCTGGGAGATGATCGCCGATCGCTGCGGCGAAACCGCTGTGGCTCTGGCGGATAAAGGATTTGCCGGCACGATCTTCCTCGCGGATGGGCGGCCCTGTCACGAAGCCGGCGGCAGCGAAGCCCAGGAGCTCGCCGCCGTTCTCGCCACGGCGCTCGCCTATTGGCGGGCGCAGGAAGCGGCGGGTCTCGATCCGGAGCAGGGTCGGCGCAATATCGCCTTCCTGCTGGCGGCAGATGCCGATCAATTCGCCACCATCGCCAAGTTCCGGGCCCTGCGCCGCCTCTGGGCGCGCGTCGAGGCGGCGGCGGGGTTCGAGCCGGCCCCGATCCGCCTGCATGCCGAAACCGCCTGGCGGATGACGACGCAGCGCGACCCCTGGGTCAACCTTCTGCGTACCACGATGGCAACATTCGCCGCCGGTATTGGCGGCGCCGACACGGTGACAGTCCTGCCCTTCACTGCTGCCCTCGGTCTGCCGGATGCTTTTGCGCGCCGCGTGGCGCGCAACACGCAGCATATCCTCCTGCAGGAGAGCAATCTGTGGCGTGTGGTCGATCCCGCTGCCGGCGCCGGTGGCTACGAGGCGCTCACCGAAGCGCTTTGCGAAACGGCCTGGGAGGCCTTCCAGCAGATCGAAATGGAAGGCGGAATCGTCGGCAGCCTCGCTTCCAGCGCCTTGCAGGTACGCATCGGTGAGGTGCGCGCGGCCCGCGCCGCCGTCATCGCGGATCGCCGCGCGCCGATTACCGGAGTGAGCGCCTTTCCCGATCTCGACGAGAAGCCCGTCGATCTCGCCCTGCGCGAACCGCCCCCGGAGATGCCGGAGCCGGATACGGCGACCATACCCGCCACCATGCCCGCCGGCTTTGCCGATCTCGCCGCCGCGATCACGGAGGGGGGGAGCACACGGGCGCCGGCGAATCCCCCGCCGGGTATCGAGCCGACCCTGCTCTCGGCCCTGCCGCACCGGCGTGAAGCCGAGCCCTACGAGCATCTGCGCGATCGCTCGGACCAGTATCTCGCCGATAACGGTGAGCGTCCGAAGGTGTTTCTGGCCAATCTCGGGAAGCTCGCCCAGTTCAATACGCGCGCCGGCTTTGCCCGCAACGCTTTCGCGGCGGGTGGGGTCGCGGCGATCGGCGAGGACGGTTTTGCCGATCCGCAGGCGCTGGCCAAAGCCTTCACCGAGAGCGGCGCCAGCGCGGCCTGCCTGTGTTCGACGGAAGCGCTCTATGCCGAGCATGGCGTCGAGGCGGCCCGTGCGCTCAAGGAGGCGGGCTGCGCCATCCTCTTCCTCGCCGGCCATCCCGACGATCTCGAAGCGCCGATGCGCGAAGCCGGCGTCGACGCCTTCCTGCATGAAGGCTGCGACCTGCTCGCGCTGCTCGGCGAAGCCTGGGCGGTGATCGCGGGAGAGCGCAGCGAGGCCTTCTGAGGCAGCGCGGCCCGTATCCCGGCGTCTGCATCCGGAACACGCCGAAGCAGGTCTTGGGGGCAGGAGGATCGCGTTATCCCCGGCCGTGGCGTGACGTGCCATGCCGTGAGGGGGCGAGGCCGGTTCCTCGCATCGGGTGGTCGTCTTTCACTGGCTCGCGATTTCCTGTGGGTGATCAGGAATTTGTGCTTTAAATTGCTATTTATTGATGATTTAACTTTCAATTGAAATCAGGCATCCTGCCTTGTAGCTTGTTTCGTTTCGATTGTGTTTCAATTGTCAAAGCCTGCGATATCGGGAAGGCGATATCTGCGCGACCGGCACCCTTGTCGCGCTCTTTGCGCTCATCGCGTGCTGACGCGCAGCCGAGACGCCACCTGAAATGGATCCTCTCGTTCTCACCGCCATCCTGTTCGCGGCCTTTCTGCATGCAGCCTGGAACGCACTCGTCAAGGCGAATGTCGATCGCTTCACGACGATGCTGATGATCGCTGTCGTCCAGACGGCGATCGCATGCGTGATCCTCCCTTTCGTTCCGCTGCCTGGCGCGGCAGTCTGGCCCTGGCTGCTTCTGACCGCGATTCCGCACACGACCTACAAGGTTTTCCTTGCGCGCGCCTACGATACGGGTGAACTTGCGCGCGTCTATCCGATCATGCGCGGGCTGACGCTCGCTCTCGTGACCGGCGCTTCGGTCGGCCTTCTGGGAGAAAGCGTCCCGCCGCTCGGGCTCGTTGGCATCGGTGTCATCGGGGTGGGGGTGATGGCGCTGTCCGGTCCCGGCGCCGGGGCGCTCGCGGGTGCGCGTGTGACCACCCTCGTCCTGACGCTCGGCGCTGCAGCGAGCGCTGCGGCTTATACCGTCATCGACGGTATCGGGGTCCGGCTGGCCGCAGAAGTCGCATCCTTCGCGGCCTGGATGTTCGTCCTGGACGGCCTCGGCATGATCCTCCATGCCGCCATCACCCGGGGACGAACGGGTTTTGCCGCCATGGCACCGCATTGGCGGGTCGGACTCCTTGCCGGATCGATCGCCTTCACCTGCTACTGGATCGCGCTGTGGGCACTCGCTCATGCGCCGATCGCGCTCGTCGCCGCGCTTCGCGAGACGAGCATCCTCTTCGCATTGGCGCTCGCGCGCCTGCGGCTGGCCGAGCGGCTCGACCGGACGAAGCTCTCGGGGGCAGGGGCGGTCCTGGTGGGCATCATCCTGATCAGGATTGCCTGATCTGCTGCCGGCGGGAAACCGGATCTGCAAACCGGATCGGCAAACCCGCGCGCGGGGCGGCTGTCGCACCTACATCCGGAACACGCCGAAGCGCGTTTCGGGAACGGGGGCGTTCAGCGTCGCCGCGAGCGCGAGCCCGAGGACGCGGCGCGTTTCCGAGGGCAGGATGATGCCGTCATCCCACAGCCGGGCCGTGGCATGATAGGGCGAGCCCTCTTCCTCGTATTTGGCGCGGATCGGGTCCTTGAAGGCCTCTTCCTCCTCCGCCGGCCAGGACTTGCCCTCGGCTTCGAGATTGTCGCGCCGGACCGTGGCGAGCACGCTTGCCGCCTGTTCGCCGCCCATCACCGAGATGCGCGAATTCGGCCAGGTGAAGAGGAAGCGGGGCGAATAGGCGCGCCCGCACATGCCGTAATTCCCCGCTCCGAAGGAACCGCCGACGAGCAGGGTCAGCTTGGGCACCTGCGCGCAGGCCACCGCCGTGACGAGCTTGGCGCCGTCCTTGGCGATGCCGCCGGCCTCGTATTCGCGCCCGACCATGAAGCCGGTGATGTTCTGCAGGAAGAGCAGCGGAATCCGGCGCTGGCAGCACAATTCGATGAAATGCGCACCCTTCTGGGCGCTCTCCGAGAAAAGAATGCCGTTATTGGCGATGATGCCCACCGGCATCCCCATCAGTCGCGCGAAGCCGGTCACCAGCGTGGTGCCGAAAAGACGCTTGAACTCGTCGAATTCGGAACCGTCGACCAGCCGCGCGATCAGCTCGCGAATATCGTATTGCTTCTTGAGATCGGTGGGGATGATCGCGTCGAGCTCGGCGGTGTCGTAATAGGGCTCCACCGGCTCGGCGATGGCAAGATCGGTCTGTTTGCGGGTGTTGAGCGTGCCCACGATGCGGCGCACGATGGAGAGCGCATGCACGTCGTCGGTGGCGTAGTGATCAGCGACGCCCGATTGCCGCGCATGCACGTCGGCCCCGCCGAGATCCTCCGCCGTGACCACCTCGCCCGTTGCGGCCTTCACCAGAGGCGGGCCGCCGAGGAAGATGGTGCCCTGGCGGCGCACGATCACGGTCTCGTCCGACATGGCCGGCACATAGGCGCCGCCGGCGGTGCAGGAACCCATCACGCAGGCGATCTGGGGAATGCCCATTGATGAGAGCTGTGCCTGATTGTAGAAAATCCGCCCGAAATGCTCGCGATCGGGAAAGACCTCGGTCTGATGCGGCAGGTTGGCGCCGCCGGAATCGACGAGATAGATGCAGGGCAGGCGGTTTTCGCGGGCGACTTCCTGGGCGCGCAGATGCTTCTTCACCGTCATGGGATAATAGGTGCCGCCCTTGATGGTGGAATCGTTGCACACGATCATCACCTCGCGGCCCGCCACGCGCCCGATCCCGGTGATCAGCCCGGCCCCGTGAATGGCATCGTCATACATCCCGAATGCGGCCAGCGCCCCGATCTCGAGGAAGGGCGCGCCGGGATCGAGCAGGCGCATGACGCGCTCGCGCGGCAGCAGCTTGCCCCGGGCGAGATGGCGCTCGCGGGCACGCTGCGAGCCGCCGGTGGCGACTGCCTCGCGGCGATGGCGCAACTCTTCGGCAAGGCGCGCCCATTGCGCCGCATTCTCGCGGGCGCTCTCGGAATTGATGTCGATCTGGCTCTGGATGACTGACACGGTCCCCGGCCTCCCCGGCTTTTCTTGATTGCTGCGTGCCCCAAGCTATGGGTCAGCTTGTGATGCGGTTCAAGCGCGAAGCGCTTCCGCTCAGGTTGTCCAGCGTGCCATGGCCGCATCATCGGCATCGCGCGCCTCGACCCAGCCGCCGGTCTCGCCGGTGACGAGATGCTCGCGCTTCCAGAAGGGCGCACGCGTCTTGAGGAAATCCATCATGAATTCCGCGCCGGAAAATGCGGCATGGCGGTGCGACGAGGCCGCGATGACGAGCACGATGTTCTCGCCGGGTCGGATCAGCCCGTAGCGATGGATCGCGACGAGGCCCGTGAGCGGCCAGCGTTGCGCGGCTTCGCGCGCCACGCGCCCCAGCTCGGCCTCGGCCATGCCGGGGTAATGTTCGAGTTCGAGCGCCGAAAGCCGTCCGCCTTCGTCGCGGCACAGGCCGGTAAAGCTCGCGAGCGCACCGATATCGGCGCGGCCCTCGCTCAGAGCCGCAATCTCGGCGGCCATGTCGAAATCCTCGCGCTGGATGCGGATGACGGGGGAGGGGGGGGCAGAGGAGAGATCGCTCGTCGTCATCGCGACCCCTCAGCCGCCGGTCATGGGCGGAAAGAAGGCGATCTCGCGCGCCCCGGCAATCACGGTATCCGGCTTGACATGCTCGTGATCGATCGCGGCCCGCACGATCTGCGGGTTCTCGAAAGCATAGGCGTATTCCTCACCGCGCCCCGCGAGCCAGCCGGCAAGATCGGCCACGGTGATGACATCCGCCGGCGGATCGACGGTTTCCTCGGTCTTGCCGATGCGCTCGCGGACCCAGGCGAAATACACGATCTTGACGCTCACGCGCTGTCCTCCCTGCCCTTGCTGCCGGGCTCGACGGCTTCCTGCACAGCCGGGATGTCCTCGACGATATGGTCAAGGCTCGCGCGCAGGTAGTCCCACCCGGTATAGATGGTGAGAATCGCGGAAATCCACAACAGCACGGTGCCGATCAGGATGGTGCCGGGCAAGATCGCCTCGCCCGCAGGCCCGGCGACCAGGAAGCCGACCGCGACGAGTTGCATCGTCGTCTTCCATTTGGCGACGGCGCTGACCGGGACGCTGACCTTCAGATCAGCGAGATATTCGCGCAGCCCCGAGACCAGGATCTCGCGCAGCAGAATCACGATCGCCGCCCAGAGCGACAGCCCGGCAATCGTTCCATCGGTGACGAGCATCATCAGGACCGCCGCAACGAGCAGCTTGTCGGCGATCGGATCGAGCATCTTGCCCAGTGCCGATTGCTGGTTCCAGGCGCGGGCGAGATAGCCGTCGAAGTAATCCGTAATGGCGGCAGCGACGAAGAGGCCGAGTGCCCACCAGCGTGCCCAGTGTTCCTGTGGCCAGAAGAGGAATGCGACAACCACGGGCACTGCGAGGCAGCGCCCGTAAGTCAGAAGGTTGGGCAGGGCGTAGAGATTGGACTGGCGCATATCGATCAGACGGTACTCGCAATGAGGATCCTCTGCGCAGGGAACACCCTGCATCGCACGCGGTCAATGCGGTATTCGCCCGACGCGATCGCCCGCCGCAGCGTCAGCGATCATTCTCGCCATCTTCGCCCTCTTCTCCTTCGCGCTTCAAGCCCTTGAGCTTGGCGAAGACCGAATCGGCGTCGAAGCTCTCCTCTTCGTCGCGCGCCCGCTCGGCGTTGCTTTCGCCGAAGGCGCTCTCGGCGAGGCGCTTCTCGTCGACTTCCGGCTGATCGGCGAGGCTGAGATCGGTCGGCAGCAGCGTGTCGTCGGCGGGTGCCGGCGCGACGGCGGGGCGATCCTTGGCCGAGCGCTTGACTTCGAGATCGAGGTCGATCTGCGAGCACAGGCCCAGCGTCACCGGATCAAGCGGCTGCAGCTGTGCCGAGTTCCAGTGGGTGCGGTCGCGGATCTGCTGGATCGTGGTCTTGGTGGTGCCCACCAGGCGCATGATCTGCGCATCCTTCAGTTCCGGATGATTGCGCAAAAGCCAGAGGATCGCGTTCGGGCGGTCCTGGCGGCGCGAGACCGGCGTGTAGCGCGGGCCGCGTTTGGAGCGTTTCATCTCAGGGATCTTCACCTTCGGCGGCGCGAGGCGCAGCTTGTGGGCGGGATCCTTCTGGGCGCGCTCAATCTCCTCGCGGGTGAGCTGCCCCATATTCACGGGGTCCGCGCCCTTGATGCCGGCAGCGACCTCGCCATCGGCGATGCCTTTCACCTCGAGCGGGTGCAGGTTACAGAAATCGGCGATCTGATCGAAGGTCAGCGACGTGTTCTCGACCAGCCAGACGGCGGTCGCCTTGGGCATGAGCAAACCGGTTGACACGGGTCTTCTCCTTAAAATCCCGCCGGCGCGGGGCCGATACGGCCATGCGCGCGGGCCAAAAATCTCCTGTGCTCCGTCCCGGCCCGGGCCGGAGCGCACCATGACGACATGTCAGGGAATCGTGCGGAATATAGGGCGCAACCGGCCCGGATGCAATCGCGTTTACCATGTGATTGCAGGACTTTTCAGGTGGGACGGGGGACGGGCCGACCGGGAAGGTCACTCCGGAAGGAGCGGGATCAGATCCGTAACCTCGGCCTTGAGCACGTCTCCCTCGCGCCAGAGCCTGCCCTTGACCTCTGCGGCAACGGTTCCGGCCGGATTTCCAGTCCCTTTGAATGCGAGATAGATCACCCCGGAAGCCTCGAAGAGCACGGGTTTCCCACTTTTGTCGTCGCGCAGATAAATTCCTTCCGGCACGACATCGAAGCCATCATAGCGCGCCTCCGGATCGTGCAGGTCCAGTTTGTTCCAGAATTCGGGCAGATCATTCGGAGGAGTGAAATCACGGACAGCCGAGGTTACGGCCTTGTACTCTGCGGCGGAACGAACGCGCCGCAGCGCAGACCCTCCGGCGATCGGGCCGGTCGTGCTGCGCCGATCGCGAGGCAGACCGGTCATCAAGAATTGCGATAGCATGCCACTCACCTCACCACGTCCAAACCGACAGCGCGATCATACTGCCAATGCAAACGCGTGCCAATGCCGTCGAGATCACCCATGATGCGCTGGGCATCAAACCCGAAATAGAACAAGCGTTCCTGAAAATAGTTGCGCTGACTGACCGGGATGATGAAGCGCATATCAGCTCGTGCCGGCTCACGGTGATCGAGAATCGGTTCAGTTGGATCGGAGTGGACACTGAACAGCCCGCTTTGGCTGGATATCCGGTATGTGAAGAAGCGGGGCAGAACAAATCCGGTTGCGCAGGAAAATGGATCTATATCGACATCCGTTTGAATGATTTCATCAGATCCGAGGGATTTTGCGATCAGGACCGGGTTTCCACCGCGTCCCTTCGCATTAACGGCAAAAAAGGCCGCAACCAATGGATTGCTTGTCCAGTCCATGAGCCGCGTCGGCGCTCCGTGATGCTGGGCCAGCCCGAGCGCATCCCAGTCATTGAGTGGCTCGGTTGAACTCAGGAATTCAGTTAGGCGTCGGCGGAAAATGTCGAGAACCGCCAGTTCACTGGTTGAGCTATACGACTTGCTGCGCCCTACAGTCGGCAACAGGTCGTAAGCATCATCCCCGAGGCCGCGGAAAACCCAGCGACCGCTGGTAAACCTTTCTGTCCAGGCCAGAAAGTCACGCCAAGCCGTTTCTCGTTGGGATCCACGTTCCAACAAGGCCTCCCTCGATCTTGTCGATGATTAGCAGCTGAATTGGCGTGGTGCACGTAAAAGTCATCTGAAGCAATTTGAAATTTTGTTCGTCTTGCGCATTCTTCCGCCACCTCCACCCGATCGATACCCCCGCATCCATCCTTCCCCACCGCGCCGCGCCGCGCTAAACAAGCGCAGCCGCCGCGCGGCAGGTCGCAACGGGGACAATCGATCCATGGCAAGCCGCTCCAACACCGCCGATATCGCCGTCACGGAACTCACCGAGCGCCAGGCGCGCAACGAATACAAGCGTCTCTCGCAGGAGATTGCGCGCCACGACGAGCTCTATCACGGCGAGGATGCGCCGCAGATCACGGATGCGGAATACGATGCGCTGCGCAAGCGGCTGGTCGATCTGGAGAATGCGCATCCCGCGCTGATCGGTGGCGATTCGCCAGGCGTGGGCGCCAAACCGTCCGAGAAATTCGCCAAGGTGCGCCACGCGGTCCCGATGCTCTCCCTCGACAACGCCTTCGACGACGCGGAGGTGCAGGATTTCGTTGCAAAGGTGCGCCGCTTCCTCAATCTCGGCGACAGCCCGCTGAGCTTCACCGCCGAGCCGAAGATCGACGGGCTCTCGCTCGCGCTTCGCTACGAGGACGGCAAGCTCGTCACCGCCGCGACGCGCGGCGATGGCAGCGAGGGCGAGGATGTCACCGCCAATGCGCGCACGGTGGAAGATATCCCGCAGGAGATCCCGCAGAAGGGTGTGGTCGAGATCCGGGGCGAGATCTATCTCTCGCATGCCGATTTCGCGGCGATCAACGCGCGCCAGGAAGAGGCCGGCAAGTCGGTCTTTGCCAATCCGCGCAACGCGGCGGCGGGCTCGCTGCGACAGCTCGATTCGCGCATCACGGCGCAGCGCCCGCTCAAATTCTTCGCCTATGCCTGGGGCGCGATGGACGCGCTGCCGGCGAAAACCCAGTTCGAGGTGGTCAAGGCTTTCGAATCATGGGGCTTTGCCACCAACCCGCACATGAAACGCTGCGAGAGCGCGCAGGAGATGCTGGCGCATTATCATTTCATCGAAGAAGAGCGCGCCTCGCTCGGCTACGATATCGACGGCGTCGTCTACAAGGTCGACGATCTCGCCCTGCAGGAGCGCCTCGGCTACGTCTCGCGCGCCCCGCGCTGGGCCCTGGCCCACAAGTTCCCCGCCCAGCAGGCCTTCACCGTGCTGGAGGATATCGAGATCAATGTCGGCCGCACCGGCACCCTCAACCCCATCGCCCGCCTGCGCCCGGTGACCGTGGGCGGCGTGGTGGTGTCGAACGCGACTTTGCATAACGAGGGCTACATTGAAGGCACCGGCGGCAATGGCGAGAAAATCCGCGAGGGCCGCGATATCCGCATCGGCGACACGGTGATCGTCCTGCGCGCCGGTGATGTCATCCCCAAGGTTCGTGACGTGGTGATCGACAAGCGGCCCGACGATGCGAAGCCTTATGAATTCCCCACGAGTTGCCCGGCCTGCGGCAGTCCGGCAATTCGCGAAATCAGTGCTCGGACGGGAAAAAGAGCCGCTGCACGGCGTTGTACAGGTGGTCTTACTTGTCCTGCTCAACGCATGGAGCGTTTAAAGCACTTTGTCTCCAAGAAATCTATGGACATCGAAGGCCTTGGCGAAACTAATATTGAGACGTTGTTTGAATCAAGGGTTATAAAAGGGCCCTCTGATCTATTTAAAATGAAATTTAATGATGTGAAAGATGCAATTGAAAACCGTAGGCGAATTATCGCGCTAAAGCGCTTAGAGCGTAATGAGACAAAAACTAGTAAGTATTTATTTCAAGAAATTAACAACTTAAATGAAGATGAATCAAAATCTGTGCAAAAAATTTTCGACTCTATAGATGAGCGTAGAACTGTGCCGTTGGAACGATTCATTTTTGCACTTGGAATACGACATGTAGGCGAAGTTACTGCAAAATCCTTGGCTAAGCTTCGCCCGTCAATAATCGATCTTCTATCATTGCTGGATAAAGCGCAGCGTGAGAGGCCAAGTTTGGAATATGATGAATTGTTAATGATGTATGGAATTGGCGAGGTTGGTCGGAAGAATCTTGTCAATATGAGCCCGGAGAATATGAACTCACTTTTCATAAAGAGTGCGGTTCAAAATATAGTTAATAAAAATGCAGTTGATTCGCTTTTGAAAAGTTGTAGCTCGTGGGAAGGCGTTTTGAATTTTATTCGGAAGGCTTCTTCAGGAAAGCCGGGCGAAAATTATAACATGCTTGCACAAACAAAAAACATTGGTGAAGTGGCTGCGCGTTCAATTCTTGATTTTATATCGGACTCTCATAACAGGAAAGAGGTCGATTCCCTGATCGAGCAAATTGAATTTACCGCTCCAGCTGCGCCTGATGGGTCGGGTGTTATGTCGAATTTGACTATCGTTTTTACGGGTAAATTCGAGGAGATGACTCGTGACGAAGCAAAGGCTACTGCCGAGCGTTTGGGTGCGCGAGTGTCCAGTTCTGTTTCGAAAAACACGGATATCGTGGTGGCTGGTCCCGGTGCGGGCTCAAAGCTGAAGGATGCACAAAGGCACAATGTAAAAATAATTGACGAAAATGAATGGTTGGCAATGCTATCGGATAGTTGATCTTCCACCTGCGTTGCGTTATCTCTTCTCTCACACGTTTTGGCTGTTGTAGATAAAGAATGCGCGCGTTAGCTATCGATTTCGAGACGGCGAACGAGATGCGGAGCAGCCCTTGCGCCGTCGGGCTGGCATGGGTCGAGGCCGGCAGGATTGTGCGGCGCGAGTATCGGCTTATTCGACCAGCAGAGATGCGATTTTCATGGCATAATCAAAGGGTTCATGGGATAACATCCGAAGACGTTGCAGATTCATACTCTTTTCCGGATTTTTTGGACGAGTTTAAGGGCGACCTGGAAAGTCGTCCTTTGCTGGCACACAATGCAGCTTTTGATATCAGTGTTTTGTGCGAGACTTGTGCCCTGTATGAGCTCCCGATTCCCCGAGTTTCATATCTTTGTAGTTTGAAGATGGCTCGCTCGGTATGGCCGCATCAGCGCGATTTTTCGCTTGGAAAATTGGCTCGAACATTTGGAATTGAGTTCAAGCATCATCATGCTAGTGAAGATGCTTTTGCCTGTGCTCATCTTGTATTGAAAGCGATTAAAGATCTGTGTTTGGAAGATGTTGATGATTTCAATAGTGTTTTGGGTTTGAAATTAGATCATTTGATTTTAGATAAAACTTATTCGAAAATGAACATAAAGAGCAAAAAATTATTCTCAGAAGAAATTGTGCCGAGTAAAATTTCTAATTTTCCTTCGTTCTTGGTGTTGGGCAGGAGGGGCAATCACTACCGTATTTCGGTGCAAGGCCGAAACGAATATTTTTTGTCAAAATGCACTTGTCGCGCCGGATCGAGTCAAATTTTATGTTGGCATGTAAAGGCACTTTTGGAGGGGGATATTACGTATCTCATTTCCGACAATGCGCATGAAGTACAACGGTTTTGTGAAATTGTCTCTGCCGGCGAAATCGCGCGTCAGGAAGGGCGAATCCGGGCAGATTCCAAAAAACGAAAGATTAAAGCCCCGGATCAGGTCTCAAACCGAATCGGCAAGGGGCTGGGTCCTGTCGAGCCCATCGCCGGCAAGACCATCGTCTTCACCGGGTCGCTGGAACAGCTCACGCGGGACGAGGCCAAGGCGCTGGGCGAGCGGCTCGGGGCGAAGGTTGCGGGGTCGGTGTCGAAGAAGACGGATCTCGTGGTGGCGGGGCCGGGCGCCGGGTCGAAGCTCGCCAAGGCGGCGGAACTCGGCATCGAGACACTGACGGAAGAGGAATTCCTGCAACGGGTCGGGCGCGGCTGACGCAGACGGGCTGAATGCACAATCCTGTGAAAAAGTTCCGCATTCCTGCGTTGTGCTTACAGATGTTAACCGAAAAATAAACAAATGAAGAATGCGCACTCATTATCTGCTAATACTCATCCAGTAAACCAGTCCACACACAATCATTAATGGTGGCCTCATGACGTTGACGTCCCTTCCGCTCACGCCCGGCCCTGACGCGCATTCCGGCGCTGCGCCTGACCGCGTCACCTTCATGGGGCTGTCCCTGCGCGCTGACGGCGCCGTTTTGCGCCCGCGTGCGGAGACGGAATTGCTTGGGCGGCAGGCGCAGGCCATTCTGGCACGACGGCCCGGCGCCCAGATCGTCGTCGACATGTGCTGCGGCAGCGGCAATCTCGCCGTGGCGCTCGCGCATGGCCATCCCCAGGCGCTCGTCTATGCCTGCGACCTGACCCAGGAATGCGTTGATGTCGCGCAGGCGAATGCCGTTGATCACGGGCTGAACGGGCGGGTGCTCGTGCGGCGTGGCGACATGTTCGCGGCCCTGTACGGTGTGGGGCTGGAGCATCGGGTCGATCTCGTGGTGTGCAACCCGCCCTATATCTCCAGCGGAAGGCTGGAGCGCGACCGCTCGCATCTTCTGCGCGAAGAGCCGCGCGAGGCCTTTGACGGCGGCCCCTACGGCATCTCCATCCTGCAACGCATGGCGCGTGAATCGATCCGCTTCATCAAGCCCGGCGGCTGGATCGCCTTCGAATTCGGGCATGGCCAGGAATTGCAGGCGAAACTACTGATCGACCGCACCAGGCGCTTCGAACCGGTCACCTTCGCTCATGATGAAACCGGCGCGCCGCGCGTCGCCATGGCCCGCAGGCGCGGCGATGGCTGAGCCGGCACTCTCGACAGCAATGCCTGCCGCAACGGCAGAAGCTGCCGCCGGCGTCGTGCCGTGCACGGCGGCGCATCTGCCCGCCGTCGCGGCCATGTTCGCGCGCACCTTTCGCGGGCGCGGCGCGGTTGCAACGCCGTCCCTGCAACAGACGATCGCGCGGCTGTTTCTCGAGCGTGATGCGGCTGATGCGGATATCCCTTCCCTGGTCCATGTCGATGCGAGCGGCGCCGTCGACGGCTTTCTCGGCGTGCGGGTGTCGCCCTTCGAACTCGCGGGCAGGCCGGTGAGGGTAGCGTTCTGCGGATCGCTGATGGCATCCGCGCCAGATACTGATCCCTTTGTCGGCGCGAAACTGCTGCGCCGCTTTCTCGCCGGCCCGCAGGATATCTCGGCGAGCGAGACCGCCAATGCCGTCTCGCAGGCCCTGTGGACCCGTCTGCGCGGAGCGGTTCTGCCCGATTACAGCCTTGAATGGATGCGGGTGCTGCGCCCCGTCGCTTTCGGTCTGGCGCTGGCCGGCCACGCGAAGCCCGCCCTGAACCGGCTCCAGCCGCTGACGCGTCCCTTCGATGCGCTTGCGCGGCGTATCGGTCCCTTCGCTCCGCCGCAAGCCGGGCCCTGCACCGATTCCGCGGCGGACGACGCCATGATCGGGGCGCTCCTTGAGCGCTTCAGCGCCGGCGCCGTTCTGCGTCCGGACTGGGCCGCCCTCGATCTCGGCGCGCGTCTTGCCGATGCGCGACACAAGGCCCGCTATGGTGCGATGCAGGCAAGGGTCGTCTGGCGGGGTGAAACGGCGATCGGGCTGTTCATCTATCACGCCCGGCCCGGCGGGATGGCGCATGTGCTCGAACTCGCCGCCGCGCCGGGTCAACTGCCCGCCGTTGTCGATCATCTCTTCGCCCATGCCCATGCATGCGGCCTGGCCGGCCTGCGCGGGCGCACGCGACCGGATCTGCTCGAAGTTCTGCTGACGCGCCGCTGCCAGTTCACCCATCGCGCGGCGACCGTGCTGACGAGCCGCGATCCCGCCATGATGGCGCGAATCCGCAGCGGGCGCATCGTGGTCAACGGGCTCGCGGGCGAGAACTGGATGCCGCTGATCGGGCACGATTTCCGGTAAGCCGGTCCTGTCAGTCTGTTAACTTTAATGCCAAGTAATTCTTTATAAATTTAAATAAATGCGGACAAATCCGTGCGCTTTGTTATCATCTCATGCGTGTACAGGAGCAGGCGTGTCAGATGTGGACGCCGTTTCCGAAGGGTTGAACGGAGGGGTCTATGTGCGGGATTGCCGGCTATGTCGCAAGATACGCACCGCTTGCGAAAGCGGCGGATATCCTCGCCGGCATGGCCCGGGCGCTGCATCATCGCGGTCCCGATGCGTCGGGCGCCAGCCTGATTCCCGGTCGTGACATCGCGCAGATCGGTCTCGCCCATACCCGTCTTTCCATTGTCGGTCTCGCCGACGGCACCCAGCCGATGGGCTTCGGCGAGGATGGCGCGCTCACCATCAGCTTCAATGGCGAGATCTTCAATTTCGTCGAACTGCGCGCCGAAATGGAAGCGCGCGGGCGTCGCTTCCGCACCGGCTCGGATACGGAAGTCCTGCTGCAACTCTATGACGAGATGGGGCTCGACTGTCTCGAAAAGCTCAACGGCGATTTCGCCTTCGCCCTCTGGGATGCGCGCGCGCAGCGCCTCGTTCTGGCGCGCGACAGGATGGGCGTGCGCCCGCTCTATCACACGCTTCATGAAGGCATCTTCGCCTTCGCTTCCGAGGTCAAGGCGCTGTTCGCGCTGCCCGGTTTCGCGCCGCAGCCCGATCCGATCGCGCTCGATCAGATCTTCACGCTCTGGGCCCCGATCGCCCCGCGCACACCGTTTGCAGGGGTGAGCGAGCTGCAGCCCGGCCATTGCCTCGTCGTCGATGCCCATGGCATGCGCGAGCACGCCTATTGGCAATTGAGCTTCCCCGATCACGCGGATGCCGCGCGCGATGCCGATCCGGCCCGCGTGGCGCAAGACGTCGCCGCGATGCTCACCGATGCCACGCGCATCCGCCTGCGTGCCGATGTGCCCGTGGGCGCCTATCTCTCGGGCGGTTTCGATTCGGCGCTGACCAGCGCGCTGGCCGCACGCGAAGTGCCGGATCTGCATACGTTCTCGGTGACCTTCGATTCGCCCGAGCATGACGAGAGCGCCGAGCAGCAGGCCATGGTCGCAGCGCTGGGCACGCGTCATGCTTGCGTGAATTGCGGTGATCGCGAGATCGCCCAGGCTTTCGCGGAGATGCTTGCGCATGCCGAGCGCCCGGTGATCCGCACCGCCCCCGCGCCACTCTTCCTGCTGTCGAAGCTCGTGCGCGACGAGGGTTTCAAGGTGGTGCTGACCGGGGAGGGGGCTGACGAGGTCTTTGCCGGTTACGACATTTTCAAGGAGGCGGGGCTGCGCCGCTTCTGCGCCCGCCAGCCGGGCTCGAAGCTGCGTCCGCAGCTGTTCCGGCGGCTCTATCCCTATCTGCCGGGGCTGCAGAAGCAATCTGCGGAATATCTCGCGGCCTTCTTCGGCGCAGGTGCCGACGATCCGGCGGATCCGCTGTTCTCGCACGGTCCGCGCCTGCGCGGGACGGCGGCGGCGAAGCTGTTCTTCTCGCCCGATCTGCGCGCGCAGATCGGCGATTACGACGCCCGCGAAGAGATGGCAGCCTCCCTGCCGTCGGATTTCGCGCGCTGGCATCCCCTGCACCAGGCGCAGTACCTGGAAACGCGCTTTCTCCTGCCTGGCTACATTCTCTCCAGCCAGGGTGATCGCATGGCCATGGCGCATGGGGTCGAGGGGCGCTTCCCCTTTCTCGACCATCGCGTGGTCGAGCAGGCGGCGGCCATCCCGCCGGGCCTCAAGCTCAAGGGCCTGCGCGAGAAGCACATTCTGCGCGAGGCGTTCGGCGATCTCCTGCCGCACGACATCGCACAGCGCACCAAGCAGCCCTATCGCGCCCCCGACAGCGCCGCCTTCGCCGGCGCGCATGCGCAAGGCCTGCGTGACGAGGCACTCTCGCCGGAAGCGCTTGCCGCGACCGGCCTGTTCAATCCCGCTCCCGTCGCCAAACTCGCCGCGAAAGTGGCGCGTGGCGGCGTGAGCGGTTTTCGCGACAATGCCGCCTTCATCGGCATTCTCTCCACCCAGACCTGGCATGCCCGCTTCATCGGCGGGGCGGGCATGCGTAACCGGGCAGCCGCCTGAACGACATTCACCGAGGAGAACCGGCATGGCCGACATCATTGAAACCGCTCTGCGCAGCTTCATCACCGAGAATTTCCTGTTCGGCGACGACAGCCGCGCCATCGCGGGTTCGGATTCGCTGATCCAGAACGACCTGATGGACTCGACCGGCATTCTCGAGCTGGTCGCCTTCCTCGAGGACCATTTCGGCATCAGCGTCGCCGACGAGGACATCATGCCGGAAAATCTCGATTCCATCGACCGCATCACCGCCTATGTGACGCGCCGGCAGGAAGAGCAGGTCTCGCGCGTCGCGTGAGCCGCGATCCTTCTGCGGTGATCTGACGGAGAGGTTTTCAGCATGCGTCTCGACGCGTTCCTGCGCGCTTCTGCTGCGCGCCATCCCGACAAGACCGCGCTCGTCAACGGCGAGACGCGTCTGAGCTACGCCGCCTTCGACGCAGCCTGTGACAGGCTCGCGGCGAGCCTCGTCGCCGCCGGCCTGAAGCCCGGCGAGCGGGTGCTGGTCTTCATGGACAATTGCTGGGAAGCGGCGGTCGCGATCTATGCGGTGTCGCGCGCCGGCGGCGTGTTCTCGCCGATCAACCCCTCCACCAAGGCCGACAAGCTCGCCTACATCATCGCCAATTGCCGCGCACGCGCGCTGATCACCCTCGACCGTCTGGCGAAGGTGGCCGGCACGGCTCTGGCGCAGGCGCCCGGTCCCGATATCGCCATCATTGCCGGCCCGCGCGCCGATGCGGCGATTGGCGAGACGATGCCCGAGGACGTGGCGGCGATGAGCTTCGCGCAGGCGCTCAACGCGGGGGCGGAAGGCGATCTTTCCTGCACTGATGCTCTTCCCCGCGCCGATCGCGCCGATTCCGATCTGGCCATGCTGATCTACACCTCCGGCTCCACCGGACAGCCCAAGGGCGTGATGATGGCGCATGAAAATATTGATGCGGCATCCGCCTCGATCACCACATATCTGCGCAACACGCCCGACGACATCATCCTCAATGTCCTGCCGATCGCCTTCGATTACGGGCTGTATCAGCTGATCATGGCGGTACGCATGGGCGCGACGCTGGTGCTGGAGAAGTCCTTCGCCTTCCCGCAGGCGATCTTTGATCTGATGCGCCGCGAGCGCGTCACCGGCCTGCCGCTGGTGCCGACCATGGCGGCGATGATCCTGCAGATGAAAAATCTCGAACCGGGCTTCCTGCCCGATCTGCGCTACGTGACCAACACCGCCGCCGCGCTGCCGCCGGCGCATATCGCGCGGCTGCGCGCATTGTTGCCGGGTGTGGCGCTCTATTCAATGTATGGCCTGACCGAGTGCAAGCGCTGCACCTGGCTGCCGCCCGAGGATCTCGACGCGAAGCCGGGCTCCGTCGGCATCGCCATTCCGGGCACCCGCGCCTTCGTCGTCGATGATGACGGTCATGAACTGCCCGCCGGCGCCATCGGCGAGCTCGCCATTGCCGGCCCGCATGTGATGCTGGGTTACTGGGAGAATCCGCAGGCGAGCGCCGCCTGTCTGCGCCCGGCCACATCACCCGGTGAGCGCATCCTGATGACCGGCGATCTCTTCCGCGCGGATGCAGACGGGTATCTCTATTTCGTCGGGCGCAAGGACGACATCATCAAGAGCCGCAGCGAGAAGGTCGCGCCCAAGGAAGTCGAGACGGTGCTGCATGCCTGCCCGGGCGTGGCCGAGGCGGTCGTCGTCGGCACTCCCGATCCGGTGCTCGGCCAGGCCGTGACCGCCCTCGTCGTGCGCAGTGATGCGACGGTGAAGGAGCGCGACGTGATCCGCCACTGCGCGGCCAACCTGGAAGATTTCATGGTGCCCAGACGAATCGTCTTCCGTGACACCCTGCCACGTACGGATACCGGCAAGATCAGTCGCCGTCTGGCCTCACAAACCCTCGACGCAAAAACTCCGGAGGCCGCAGAATGAATGCCGCGACAGCCCTTGCCGTAAAGCCGGATGCGTTCGGCCCGCATGTGCTCGACATCGATGCGCCGGCGGAGGTCGCGCGCATCACCGAGGCGCTTCGCCGGCAATTGCGCGCAGATTTGCGCAAGCGCGGCCTCGTGCTCGGGCTTTCCGGCGGAATCGATTCCAGCGTCTGCGCCGCGCTCGCCGCGCAGGCGGTGGGGGGAAAGAACGTCTTCTGCCTGTTCATGCCCGAAAACGATTCCGATCCCGAGAGCCTCGCCCTCGGCCGGCTCGTGGCCCGGACCTACGGGCTCGAAGCCGAGATCGAGGATATCGGCCCCACCCTCGACGCGATGGGCTGCTACCGCCGTCGCGACGCCTTCATCCGCGAGATCGTTCCGGAATACGGGCCGGGCTGGGCCTGCAAGGTGGTGATCGCCAACTCGCTCGAACGTGCCGGCTACAACATCTCCTCGCTGGTCGTGCAATCGCCCGAGGGTGAGACGACGCGTCACCGCCTGACGCCGCAGGTCTATCTCGGCATCGTGGCCGCCACCAACATGAAACAGCGCACCCGCAAGCAGATCGAATACTACCATGCCGACCGGCTGAACTTCGCCGTGATCGGCACGCCGAACCGGCTGGAATACGATCAGGGCTTCTTCGTCAAGAACGGCGACGGCGCCGCCGACGTCAAGCCGATCGCGCATCTCTACAAGTCGCAGGTCTACCAGCTCGCCGATCATCTCGGCGTGCCGGCGGAGATCAGCGCCCGCCCGCCCACCACCGATACCTGGTCGCTGGCACAGACGCAGGAGGAGTTCTACTTCGCCCTGCCCACCGACAAGATGGATCTGTGTCTCTACGGGCTCAATCACGGCGTACCCGCCGACGATGTCGCGCAAGCTGTAGGAATTACGGCGGAGCAGGTCGGGCGTGTGTGGGACGACATCACCGCCAAACGCAAGGCCACGCGTTATCTGCATGCCGCGCCACGCCTCGTGGAGGGCGTTGCCGAGATCGGCTGAGGCCGCGCGCAAACGCGCGACCCATCCGGCAAAGCTGCCTCTCGTCAGCGCTTCCCGCGCCGTTATCATCGCATCGCGATGAACCAATGCGTGTCGGGAGGAGAGCATGATGGACAAGATCAATGTGGCAGGCCGCAATTTCCGGGTCGCCATCGACGGGCCGGATGATGCGCCGCCGCTGATGCTGTCGAACTCGCTGGCAACCAATCTGGCCATGTGGGATGCGCAGATGCCGGCTCTTGCCGCGCATTTCCGCGTCATCCGCTACGATCATCGCGGCCATGGCGCAAGCGACGCACCGCAGGGGCCCTACAGCTTCGCCGGACTGGCAGAGGATGCGGTGGGCATTCTCGATGCGCTGGGTATCGAAAAGGCGCATTGGTGCGGGCTCTCCATGGGTGGCATGACGGGCATGCGGATGCTGACCCATCATCGCGAGCGCATCGGACGGGCCGTGCTTGCCAACACGGCGGCGCAGATGGGGACGGCCGATGTCTGGAACAGCCGGGCCGAGACCGCGCGCGCGCAGGGCATGTCCGTTATTGCCGGCCCGACCCTGGAGCGCTGGTTCACGCCGGAATTCCGTGAATCCGACCCGCAGGCGGTCGGGCGCGTGCGGGAAATGATCCACGCGACCCCGGCCCAGGGCTATGCCGCCTGCTGCGAGGCGATCCGCGACATGGACCAGCGCGAGAGCATCCGCGCCGTCGAGGCGCCCGTCCTCGTCGTGATCGGCGCGCGTGACCCCTCGACCACACCCGAACACGGCGAACTCATCCGTGATGCGATTACCGGCGCGCAGGCCGTGACGCTTGATGCGGCGCATCTGTCCAATGTCGAACGACCCGAGGAATTCACCAGGGCCGTCATGGATTTCCTGCTGGAGCGGTGAGGGGGAAGGCGGGCCGGAACCTCCCGGCCCGCGCATGCGTTTCCCGCGAGGATGCGGGAGGCGTGCATGACTTATTACCAGAGCCTCTCGGCTGCCGGGTTTGCGGCGACAGCGATCAGTTACGGACCCGGACGGATGGGGTTTGGCCTGTTCGTCCCGGAATTCAGGTCTGAATTCGCCCTGTCGAGCGCGGTTGTGGGATTCGTTTCGGGTCTGGGTTTCTTCGGCTTCTTCCTGGGTCTGATCATTGCGCAGGTTCTGCTGATCAAGCGGGGGCCGGAAGCGCCGGTCCTGTCCGGGCTGGTCGCGGCCACGTCGGGTATGGTGCTCGTCGCGCTCGCGCCAAACCTTCTCGTCCTTGCCATCGGCGTGTTCCTCGTCGCCTCGAGCGCCGGCTTCGCATGGACACCTTTCAATGATGCGGTTCACCGCAAGGTGTTCGATGTCGACAGGCCGACGGCGCTGTCACGGATCAGCACCGGCACCAGTATCGGCATTGCCGGTGCCGGCATCGCGGCGCTCTTGATGGCGTTGACAGGCGTTTCATGGCGTGTGTGCTGGGCTTTCTTCGCGCTCGCGAGCGCTGTCGCGCTGATCGTCAACTGGCTGGTTCTGCGCGAGATCGAAAGGGATCCCGAGGGGCTGCCCGAACGTGGATGGCGCCATCTCTTGCGGATCGAGGCGCTGCCGCTCTTTGTCATCGCCTTCGTCTACGGCACGATTTCCGCGATCTATATCGCCTTTGCCGGGGATCACATGCTGGAGAGCGGGGGCGTGGCCGGGTTGCCGGTTGCCGCGACACCCGCCATGGTTTTTCTGATCTACGGCCTCTTCGGCCTCACCGGTCTCCTCACCGGGCGCATCGAGGCGGTGATCGGGCTGCCCTGGCTGCTGCGTGGCCTCATGCTGGCGGGCGCGTTGTCCCTCGCGTTCGCGGCGCTCCTGCCTGGCAGCTGGGTGGGGCTCGTGCCCTCTGCCGGGTTGCAGGGCCTGCATGTGATGATGACGAGCGCCGTGCTCGCCTTCTGGTCGGAACGCCTGTTTCCGGCGCTTCCGTCGCTCGGCTTCACGGCTGCGCTCGTGGCGAGTGCGGCGGGGAGTGTTCTGGGGCCATCTGTCGCAGGTATGGCGGCAGACGCTTACGGTCCCGCAACGATGTTCCTCGCTGCCGCCACACTTCCCGCCGCGACGGCGCTTGTTCTGCGCGAAAGCCAGCTTCGCAGCCGTGCGGTAAACGCTGCCATGGCCTATCGTGCGCAGTTGCGCTGAGTTGCCTGGAAGCCGGTGGCGCGGGTCACGCGTCGCGAATCGACAGGAATGCGGCGTTGCAGCAACAGCGCCATCGACATGATTGTGCAACATTTCAAATCCGGGCTGAAGCCGGAATCGGACGGGGCGTTTCATGCTGCATGTGTTTTCGGGAGTCTGGGCGCTCCTGCTCGGTATCGTGCTGATCATGCTGGGCAACGGCATGCATTTCACGCTGATCGGCCTGCGCGGCGGAATCGAGAATTTCTCGTCCGCCGAGCTCGCCATCGTCACATCGGGTTACTTCATCGGTTTTCTCTCCGGCGCGCGTTTCTCCCCGATCCTGATCCGGCGGGTCGGGCATGTGCGGGTCTTCGCGGCTCTGGGCAGTTTCATGTCGGCGGGGCTGATCGCCTTTCCGCTGCTGGCGGATCCCATTGCCTGGACGCTGCTGCGGGTGCTGATCGGTTTCTGCATGTCGGGCATTTACGTCGTTGCCGAGAGCTGGCTCAACAACGCCTCCACCAACGAAACCCGCGGCTCGGTGCTGTCGGCCTACATGATCGCGCAGACACTCGGCATCATCGGCGCGCAGGGCTTGCTGACGACCGGTGATGCCGGCACTTCTGTGCTTTTCATCGGTGCATCCATTCTCGTCTCCATTTCATTCGCGCCGATTCTGCTTTCCGTGACCCCGGCTCCGATGGTCGAGGTGGCGCGCCCGATGTCCCTGCGTGCGCTGTTCGGTGGCTCGCCGCTGGGGACTGCGGGGATATTCCTGCTGGGCAGCATCTATGCGACGCAATCGGGCATGGGCGCGGTTTTCGGCAGCCAGATCGGGATGACGGCTTCGCAGATCGCGCTGTTCGTGGCGATGCTGTTCGCCGGTGCGTTGCTTCTGCAATACCCGATCGGCTGGCTCTCGGACCAGATGGACCGGCGCAAGCTGATCTTCGGCGCGGCCGCTCTGGGAATGGTTTCGTGTACGATCGGCTGGTTCACCGGCGGCGGTTTGTGGCCGCTGATGGCGGCCGCCTTCTTCGCCGGCGGGGTGACGACGCCGCTCTATGCGCTGCTTCTGGCCCATACCAACGATTATCTCGATGCCGACGACATGCCGGCTGCATCCGGCGGGCTCGTTTTCACCTTCGGGCTCGGGGCGATCGGCGGCCCGCTGGTGACGGGCTGGGCGATGCAGGAGGTCGGCCCGTTCGCCTTCTGGCTGGTTCTGGGGGGCACTTTCGCCGCCATCGCGCTCTACGCGCTGTACCGCATGACACAACGGGCCGTTACTCCGACGGACGAGACGCAGAGCTACCTCTCCGTGCTGCCCACCTCCTCGCCCGTCGCGGTCGAAGCGGCCGGCGTCTGGGCGGTCGAGCAGGCCGAGGCAGAGGCCGAGCAGGCTGCACAGGAAGAGGCTGCGCAAGAGGAGGCTGTGCAAGAGGAGGCCGCACAGGAGGAATCTGCGCGAGAGGCGGCGGGAGAACAGGAGCCGGGTGATCACGATGGGAGCGACCGGGCGCCTGCGGAACGCAAGGTCGGCGGGGACGTCTGATCCCGCGCGGCCTGTCTGCCGGCGTACCCGATCGCCGTTACCGCGTCGCGATGGTGATGGCGGCGCCGGCCATCACCGTGCCCGATCCGCGATTGACCAGCCGCAGGGCGCGTGGCGAGGTGAACAGGCGGCGCGCGCGTGCTGCGAGGCCGATATAGATGCCGAAGACCACGGCCAGCACGGCGAGCGCCACCAGGGAGGCGAGCACGAATCCGGTGAGGCCGAGCCGGGTCGGATCGAAGATCAGCGGGACGAGCGCGACGTAGAAGACCATTACCTTGGGATTGCCCATGGTCACGGCCAGGCCGGCGAGGAACAGCTTCACCGGCGATTCGCGGCGCGTATCGGCATGGATGTCCCGCCCGCTGACCGGTGCGGTCCAAAGCCGCCAGGCGAGATAGGCGAGATAGGCTGCGCCCGCATATTTCACCACGAGGAAGAGGCCGGCGAAGCTCTGCGCCAGCGCGATCAGCCCGGCCATGGCGAAGGCGAGCCAGATGACGTCACCGAAGGCCAGACCGAAAGTGAAGGCGAAGGCACCGCGCGGCCCGCGTCCGAGCACGCGCGCGAGCAGGGCGGCGACGCCCGGCCCTGGCGAGGCGGCGGCGATGAACAGGGCGGCTGCAAAGGCGCCGATCCCGGCAAAGTCGATCTCCGACGGCATGATGATGAGACTCCGCGCATTCTCTACGCGTCTCCTCGCATGGTTGCCGGTATCTGTCGATCAAATGGCGCATGGGGGCAGGCGCGCTTTCCCGTTGCGCGTGAGCCAACGCTTCTCTAGCCATAGAGGAAAGCGAAAAGGCCCCCGCTGCGGGGCACGGAGACGAGGAGGCTGCGATGACCTACGAGACCATTCTCGCTGATACCCGCGACGGCGGCGTCGGCCTGATCACCATCAATCGCCCGCAGGCGCTCAACGCGCTCAATTCCACGGTCGTTGCCGAGATCAACACGGCGCTCGACGGATTCGAGAAGGATGCCGCGATCGGCTGCATCGTGATCACCGGATCCGAGAAGGCCTTCGCTGCCGGGGCCGATATCAAGGAAATGCAGGATCTGACCTTCCCGCAGACCTATCTCGACGATTTCATCACCGCCTGGGACCGGGTCGCAGGCCGGCGCAAGCCGATCATCGCGGCGGTGTCGGGCTTCGCGCTGGGCGGTGGCTGCGAACTCGCCATGATGTGTGATTTCATCATCGCCTCGGAGACCGCGAAATTCGGTCAGCCCGAGATCAAGCTCGGCGTTCTGCCCGGTGCCGGCGGCACGCAGCGTCTGACGCGCTTCGTCGGCAAGGCCAAGGCGATGGAAATGTGCCTCACCGGGCGCATGATGGATGCCGAGGAGGCCGAGCGCTCCGGGCTCGTGTCGCGCATCGTGCCGGCGGCGGATCTTCTCGAGGATGCGCTGAAGACCGCGCGCGGCATTGCCGGCATGTCGATACCGGTGGCGATGATGGTCAAGGAGAGCGTCAACCGCGCCTACGAGACGACGCTTGCCGAGGGCGTGCGTTTCGAGCGCCGTGTCTTCCACGCCGTCTTCGCCACGGCTGATCAGAAGGAGGGCATGTCCGCCTTCGTCGACAAGCGCAAGCCCGATTTCAAGGACGCATGAAGCATGAGCGATAAACCCGTCTCCGCCGGCCCGGCCGGTTACGCCACCATCGCCGATGTCGAGCGTGCCGCCGCCCGTCTGAAAGGCGTGGCGCATCGCACGCCGGTTCTGACTTCGCGCACGGCGAATGCGCTGGCGGGGGCCTCGTTCTATTTCAAGGCCGAGAATCTGCAGCGTACCGGCGCCTTCAAGTTTCGCGGCGCCTATAACGCCATTGCGGCGCTCGACGCGGCGCAGCGCAAGGGCGGCGTGGTGACCTATTCCTCGGGCAACCACGCCCAGGCCATCGCCTGCGCCGGCGGGCTGCTCGGCGTACCGGTGACGGTGGTGATGCCGCATGACGCCCCTGCCATCAAGGTTGCGGCGACGCGCGGCTATGGCGGCGAGGTGGTGAGCTACGACCGCTTCAGCGAATCGCGCGAGGCGATCGGCGAGACGCTCGCACGCGAGCGCGGTCTCACCCTGATCCCGCCCTATGATCATGACGACGTTCTGGCCGGGCAGGGTACCGCCACGCTGGAACTCCTGGAGGAGGTCGGCCCGCTCGATCGTCTTTATGTCTGTCTGGGCGGTGGCGGCCTGCTCGCGGGCGGCCTGCTGGCGGCGGGCCGGCTCGCGCCGGATTGCGCGGTGATCGGCGTCGAGCCGGAAGCCGGCAATGACGGCCAGCAGAGCCTGCGCAAGGGCGAGGTCGTGACGATCCCGGTGCCGCATACCATCGCCGATGGCGCGATGACGCCTTATCTCGGGGCGCGCACCTTCCCCATCATTCGCGAGCGGGTGCATGACATCGTCACCGTCAGCGACGCGGCGCTGGTCGCGGCGATGCGGTTCTTCGCCCAGCGGATGAAGCTGATCGTGGAGCCGACGGGCTGCCTTGCGGCGGCGGCGGCCTTCGCTGCGGGTGACGAAATCACCGGCAAGCGCGTCGGTGTGATTCTCTCCGGCGGCAATGTCGATCTCACCCGTTTCGCGGCGCTGATCGGGGCCGATTGAGGGATGCGTTGTGCGGGCGCTGTTTTTGCGGGAAACGCGTTGACGCGCGATGGTGCAAACGATATAAGCCCGGGCTCACGGGACGTGTTGCGCAGGGTGCACACGCCGACGGGTTAGCCAGAAATTCGCCGACCCTCCGCAGGCCCAGACGGGCACCTGCCGGGGTAGGGCTTTGAACAAACGGGGTCGACAGACATGGCCAATACCACTTCGGCCAAGAAGATGACGCGCAAGATCGTCAAGCGCACGGCAGTCAACAAGGCGCGCCGTTCGCGCATGCGTACCTTCATTCGCAAGGTCGAAGAGGCGATTGCCTCCGGTGATGCCAGTGCCGCCCAGGCTGCGCTGAAGGCGGCCGAGCCGGTCATCGTGCGCGCGGCGCAGAAGGGCATCGTTCACAAGAACGCCGCCTCACGCAAGGTTTCGCGCCTGGCCCATCGCGTCAAGGCGGTGGCCGCTCCGGCGAGCTGAGGCGCGGTCATGCGCGGGCGCATCATGCGTCTGTTGTGAATACTTCGCTTTTCTTGATGACTACGATCTGAAATTGCCCGGCCCCTGGCCGGGCGTTTTGCGTTTGCGAACAGCTTTCGCGCCGGATGAGGCGCTGGAAATCGGTATGGTCGGGGCCGGGCGCTGCGGATCTTGCGGCAGCGAAATGTCGCAATGCCGACTTGTCCGGTCATATTTCCGGTTTCGTTCCACTTGACTCCCGGGCAAACACAAGGTCGCGCTCATTCAAGCCGATGCTGGCGGGTGCGCAAAAATTATCTATATATTTTAATTACTTAGATGGTAAGCCTCGTGATCGGCAGCGGAGTGCGGCGTTTGTGGCGCGAATCGCTGAGCCGGCTGAGCGGCGGGTATCTGACGCTCGCGACATGATTTGTACACAAAACGGTAAGGGTGACAGAGGCTTATTGCGGCATGTGCAGCCAGCGTTGCGCGCGGCGAATCGAATGCGCGAAATTTTCGAATCATTTTGTTGCACCCCCCCGAGGGGCTGTGTAGAGTTCAGGGACTTCGCCGGTGGCGCGGTGAGTAATCGGGAAAAAATAAGCACTATCAACTTTTATTCATGGGGGCTGCATTGTTGTGCGATGGCAAAAACCTTGTAAAGGCACAGTCTTCGACAGCGATGCGCATGAATAGAGGCTGATTGCAACACGCTCTCCCGCGTATCCCCTGACAGGTTGAGTATCGCGTCAACCCTGTGACCATGTGGTCACGAGGATCGGGCTGCGTGGCCTGTTGCAAACGGCCCGTGGCAGAAAAAGAAATCTTCCGACGCTTGCGCACCGTTTGCGGCGGGGCGGCGCTCGTTTTTTCGTCGGTGTGAGGAGGCACGAAAGACATGCTCATGAGCGGAGAGGATCGAAATCGGGGCGCGGCCTCCGCTTTGAAAACGACGAGACAGGGGAGCGGAGCGCAGCCGGTGGCGCGTCCCGGCGGCGATCCCGACAATGGCCTTTGTGGCACGAAGGCGCCGCTCGAAACACATCAGGGTGTTCACAACGACATGCAGGGTCAGGATACCGGGACGTCGGGCGGTGATGCCGGTGAAGTCTGGGCGCGCGTCAAGCGCCGCCTGCGCGCCGAACTCGGCGAGGATGTCTATACCAGCTGGTTTGCGCGCCTTGAACTCACTGCCTGCGAGGCCGGATGCGCCCGTCTCAGCGTGCCGACGCGCTTCCTGAAGAGCTGGATCGAGGCGCATTATCATGATCGCGTACTCGCGATCTACCGTGCCGAGGATTCGCGCATCGAGCGTCTCGCTCTGAGCGTGCGCGGGGCGATGATGCGCGAGCCGGCCAGCCAGCGCCGCGCGCATGCTGATGCACAATCTCCCGCCGCGACGCAGCCCGCCTCCGGTCATGCCGATACGGTGCGCATGCCGCTCACCGAGGGCCGGGATGCGCGGACGCCCGCGGCAGCGGGCCGGGTCGGCTTCCTCGACGGTGATGACGCCCGTTCGGGCAGGCACGCCGCGAGCGCGGAACGCGGTGCCTCTCCGGCGCGTGGCAGCGAGACGGATGCTGCGGTCGACATTGCCGGCGCACCGCTCGACCAGCGTCTGACCTTCGAGAATTTCGCCATCGGGCGTTCCAATGCGCTCGCCCATGCTGCCGGCGACCGCGTGGCCCGGCACGAGGGCTCGGCGCTCTATAATCCGCTCTTCGTCCATGCGGGCGTTGGTCTTGGCAAGACGCATCTGCTGCATGCGGTAGGGCACGAGGCGCGGGGTCTCGGCAAGCGGGTGATCTATCTCACTGCCGATCGCTTCATGTACGGCTTCGTCGCCTCCCTGAAGGCGCAGACGTCGCACGCCTTCAAGGAAAAGCTGCGCGGCATCGATCTCCTGATCCTCGATGATGTGCAGTTCATCCAGGGCCGCACCATCCAGCAGGAATTCGGCCATACGCTCAACGCGCTGATCGATGCCGGGCGTCAGGTGGTGATCGCCGCCGACCGGCCACCCTCCGATCTCGAGAGCCTCGACGAGCGGGCGCGCTCGCGGCTTGCCGGCGGGCTCGTGGTCGAGGTGGGTTCCCTCGACGAGGAATTGCGCATCAAGATCCTCACGACGCGCATCGCCGCCGTGCGGGCCGAGCATGCCGGCTTCGATGTCAGCGATGACGTGATCGCCTATGTGGCACGGCACGTGACCACCAATGGGCGCGATCTGGAGGGTGCGGTGAACCGGCTGCTCGCCCATGCCACGCTGACCGGTGCCGCCGTGACCCTCGACACGGCGGAAAACGCCATTCGCGATCTGGTGCGCAACCGTGAGCCCAAGCGCGTCAAGATCGAGGATATCCAGAAACTGGTCGCCTCGCGCTACAATGTCTCGCGCTCCGACATCCTCTCCGAGCGACGTACCGCCGCCGTGGTGCGCCCGCGCCAGATCGCGATGTATCTCTCCAAGTCGCTGACCCTGCGCTCGCTGCCGGAAATCGGGCGCCGCTTCGGCGGGCGCGATCACACCACCGTGCTGCACGCCGTGCGCAAGATCGAGAAGGCGCTGGGTGAGGATGCGGCGATGAGCGAAGAAGTCGAATTGCTCAAGCGCATGCTGCAGGATTGAAAAACCTGTTCGCAATCGCGAAATCGGCAGTGAGGAAACGCGAAACTCCTTGCGTTTCCCTGCCAGCTTGGCCAATCTGCCGCCCCGCCGCATGGCGTAACGCGTTGCGATGCGGCACGTTGCGTTGATGAGCGTTCCTTGATTTCCAGCCTTACGGGTCGGCCATGAAAGTGACAGTCGAGCGCGCCGCATTGTTGAAGGCGCTGGGCCATGTGCACCGCGTCGTCGAGCGGCGCAACACCATTCCGATCCTGTCGAACGTGCTGCTGCGCGCCGATGACGGCGGTCTTCGCCTGAAGGCGACCGATCTCGACATGGAGGTGACGGAGACGATCGTCGCCGAGATCACGCAGCCCGGCGCCACAACGGTGCCCGCGCATGTCATCTACGACATCGTGCGCAAGCTGCCCGACGGGGCGCAGATCTCCCTGGAAGTGAGCGGTGATTCCACCCAGATGGTGCTGCGCTCGTCGCGCTCGCGCTTCACGCTGCAGGCGCTCCCGGAAACGGATTTCCCCGATATCGCCGCCGGCGAGATGGGCCATGCCTTCGCGGTGCCGCCGGGTGATTTCAAGCGCCTGATCGAGAAGACGCAATTCGCCATCTCGACGGAGGAGACGCGCTACTATCTCAACGGCATCTATCTCCATGCCATCGATGGCGACGAGGGCCCCGTTCTGCGTGCGGTCGCGACGGACGGGCATCGCCTCGCCCGTGTCGAGGTGCCGGCGCCGGAAGGCACAACCGGCATGCCCGGCGTGATCGTGCCGCGCAAGGCCGTGGCGGAAATCCTCAAGCTGCTCGAGGATTCCGGTGACGCCATCCAGGTGGAGCTCTCCGCGGCCAAGATCCGCTTGAATTTCGGCGGCGTGGTCCTCACCTCGAAGCTGATCGATGGGACCTTCCCCGATTATCAGCGGGTCATTCCTGCGGGCAACGACAAGACGCTGATCGTCGATCGCGACGAGTTCGCCCGCTCCGTCGACCGCGTCTCCACGATTTCTTCCGAGCGTGGGCGTGCCGTGAAGCTCTCTCTGGCCGATGGCCGGCTGACGCTCACTGTCAACAACCCGGATTCCGGTTCGGCGACAGAGGAGATCGAGGTCGAATACGAGGCGGCGGCGCTGGATATCGGGTTCAATGCGCGCTACCTCCTCGACATCATGGGCCAGCTCGGTGGCGATACGGCGATCCTGAAACTGGCCGATCCGGGTTCACCGACGCTGATTCAGGACCGCGAGGGTGCGGTCGCGCTCTACGTGCTGATGCCGATGCGGGTGTGACGGCGCCGTCGCGGGCGCGCCTCCGGCAGGCGACGTTTGCGCAGCCCGCGCCGGGAGATGGATGATTGGCGCGCGACGCGATGGTTGAACATGGTCCGGTCGGAAATGCCGCTGCAGCAGGAGGCTCTGCGCGCACGCGCATCACCCGTCTTGTACTCACTGATTTTCGCTCCTATGCCGCGCTGTCGCTTGCGACAGATGCGCCCCTCGTGGCGCTGTCGGGGGAAAACGGCGCCGGCAAGACCAATATCCTCGAAGCGATTTCGCTGTTCACGCCGGGGCGCGGCCTGCGCCGGGCCGATCTCGGGCAGATGCTGCGCCATGGTACGCGCGGCTTCACGGTCTTCGCTGCGCTCGATCGCGGGCCCGATGAGCCGGTGCTCAATTGCGGCGTCGGTCTCCAGCCCGATCCCGAGGGCGGGCGCCCGGCGCGGATCTGCCGGATCGACGGCGACAGCGTGTCATCGCCGGCGGCCTTTGCCGAATATCTGCGCCTCGTCTGGCTGACACCCGATCTCGATGCCCTGTTTCGCGGGCCCGCCGGCGATCGGCGGCGCTTTCTCGACCGGCTGGTGCTCGCCGTCGATTCCGGCCATGGCAGCCGGGTCGCGGCGCTGGAGCGCGCGACGCGCTCGCGCAACCGGCTGCTGGATGAGGGGGCACGCGATCCGCGCTGGCTCGATGCGGTCGAGCGCGAGATGGCTGAACTCGGCATTGCCGTCGCCGTCGCCCGCGCCGAGACGGTGACGCGGCTCGCCGCTCTGATCGCCCGCGAACACGATCCCGCCTCGCCCTTCCCCGATGCCGCCCTCGCTTTGTCCGGCGAGACCGACGATCTCGTCGCCGCGCATTCCGCGCTGGAGGCCGAGGACGCCTACCGCGAACGGCTGCGCAGCGAACGCGGGCGCGACCGGGCGGCGGGGCGCACCCTGTTCGGGCCGCAGGCGAGCGATCTGCTGGTGCGCCATGCCCCAAAGGACATTCCGGCCGCGCTCGCCTCGACGGGTGAGCAGAAGGCGCTGCTCATCGGCCTTGTCCTCGCCCATGCCGCGCTGGTGCGCAGCATGACGGGCCATGCGCCGATCGTGCTTCTCGACGAGGTCGCCGCCCATCTCGACACGATGCGCCGCGCCGCGCTCTATCGGCTGCTCGCCGCCATTGGTGGCCAGGTCTGGATGACCGGGGCGGATCCGGCCTTGTTTGCCGATCTGCCGGATGGGAGCCAGCATCTCGCGATTGCCGATGGCGCGGCGCGCCCCTTGAATTGAGCCACGCGCTCAGCCGGTTTCATCGCGCCGCTCGCGGAAGAAATCGCGCAGCAGTTCCGCCGCCTCGCGCTCGCGGAAGCCGCCATAGACCTCCGGTGCGTGGTGGCAGGTCGGCTGGTCGAAGAAGCGCCCGCCATGCTCGACACCGCCGCTCTTGGGATCATGCGCGCCGAAATAGAGTCGCCTGATCCGCGCGAAGGAGATGGCGGCTGCGCACATGGCGCATGGCTCGAGCGTCACATGGAGATCGCAGCCGATCAGCCGCTCGGAGCCGAGGATGCGGGCCGCCTCGCGAATGGCGAGGATTTCGGCATGGGCGGTGGGATCGCTGTCCTCGCGGGTACGGTTTCCCGCCCTTGCGAGCAGCTTTTCGCCGCAAACCACCACGGCGCCGACAGGCACTTCCCCGCGTGCGCCGGCTGCGCGTGCCTCGTCGAAGGCGATCTGCATCGGATCGGGCTGGCCTCTGGCGTTCACGGCTTCGATATCCCTCGGCTCGCAGCGTGTTTTGCCGCTCGCATCGTACCTCACACTCTGCTATCAGGCGCGCATGATGAAAACCAGAGACGACCGTCCCGGGAGCCGCGCGCGAGGCGCCGCACCGGGCGACAAGGGGCGCAAACCCCACGGCGGCAAGCCCGGCGGCAAACCCCACGGCAGCAAGAAAAGCGCCGGCGCCACCGCGCCCGCCGCCCCGCGCGACCCCGCAGCACCCGATCGCATCGCCAAGGTCATCGCCCGTGCCGGCGTCGCTTCGCGCCGCGATGCCGAGGCGCTGATCGTGGCGGGCTGCGTCAGCCTCAACGGCGAGGTGCTGGATTCACCGGCGCGCAACGTCACGCCTGTGGATGTGATCCTGATCGACGGCGAGCCGCTGCCAGTCAAGGAGCGCACGCGGCTGTGGCTCTATCACAAGCCGCGCGGCCTCGTGACCACCGCCCGCGACCCGGAAGGGCGCGCCACGGTGTTCGACGAATTGCCCGAGGAATTGCCGCGCGTCGTCGCGGTGGGGCGTCTCGACATCAATACCGAGGGATTGCTGCTGCTCACCAATGATGGCGGCCTCGCCAAGGTGATCGCGCATCCCGATACCGGCTGGCTGCGCCGCTACCGCGTGCGCGCTCATGGGGTGATCGATCAGGCCCGGCTCGATACGATCGCCGATGGTCTCGTCGTGGACGGGATGGAATACGGGCCGATCGAGGCCAAGCTCGACCGGGTGCAGGGTGACAATGCCTGGATGACGCTGGGCCTGCGTGAGGGCAAGAACCGTGAGGTGAAGCGCATCCTCGAACATCTGGGCCTGCGCGTGAACCGCCTCCTGCGCCTGTCCTTCGGGCCGTTCCAGCTCGGTGATCTGCCCATCGGGCAGGTCGAGGAGGTGCGCACCCGGGTGCTGAAGGATCAACTCGGCGACAAGCTCGCGAGCGAGGCGGGCGTTGATTTCGCCAGCCCCGTGCGCGAACCGCTGCCTCCCGAGCCGGAAGCGCCGGCATGGGCGCATAAGGGTGACAGGAAGCCGGCGCCGAGCCGTGCTCCCGAGCCCGGAGGCGGCGACAAGCGCTTCGGCGGCACGGCCGGCGGCGACAGGAAGTTCGGCGAGAAGAAATTTGGTGACAAGAAATTCGGGGACAAGCCGGGCGGTAAGTTCGGTGAGAAGAAGTTCGGTGAGAAGGCATTTGGCAAGCCCGGCGAGGCTCCGGCAGGTCCGCCGCGCCGTCCGGCCTGGGATCGCACGGTCAAGGCCAGCGTCTGGCGGGCGGACGAGGCACCAGAGGGGCCGATCTTCCGAAAGCGCCGCGATGCCGATCCGAAGGCCGCCCGCGAGGCTTCGGCGACGCGCAAGCACGAGCGCGTCGGCGCCATCTCGCAAAAGAGCGGCAACCGCGTGCTGGTCGAGCGGGTGAAGGCCGATCCCGCCGATGCGCCACGCACGGTTCCGGAGACGGGCAGGGGGCAGAGAAGCGAGGGACAGACGGGCAGAGGGCGCGGTGGCGCTTCGTCCGCACCGGGCGGCGCACGTCCGGCTTTCGGCAAGCAAGCCGCGAGCCGCCCCGCCGGCGGGCGCGGTTTCGACAAGCGCGCAGGCGAGGGCACGGAACGTGCGGCGTATCGTGATGATCGCACCGGCGGAAAACCGCCCGCCCGTGGTTCGGGGCGCCCTGCCGGCAAGTTCGGGGACCGGCCCGGTGATCGCGCGAACGATACGCGTGGTGAATCTCGTGGTGGCCGTCCGTTCGAAAAGAAACCCTATCAGGGCCGCTCATCCGAGGGTGGGCCTTCCGGCGGCCGTCGCGCCGGCGCGTCCGGGGGCAAGCCGTTCGGCAAACCCGGTGACAAGCCCTTTGGCAGAGGCGGTGGCAAACCTTTCGGCAAACCCGGTGGCAAACCGCAGGGGCGGCCGTCCGGCCCGTCCGGGCGCGGTCCCGCCAAGGGGCCTAACAAGGGGCCGAACAAGGCGCCGCGGAGTTGATCCGTCATGCGTATCGTGGGCGGGCGTCTCAGCGGGCGTGCGATCGTCGGGCCGAAGGGCGGGCCGGGCAAGGGGGCGGGAAAGCCCGGTCCGATCCGCCCGACATCCGATCGCCTGCGCGAGGCGATCTTCAACATCCTCGCGCATGGCCATGACGATGCCTGCGCGGGTGCACGTGTGATCGATCTCTTCGCCGGGACCGGAGCGCTTGGTCTCGAAGCGCTTTCGCGCGGCGCGGCGTTCGCACTCTTCGTCGATGACGGCGCCCAGGCACGCGGGCTGATTCGCGAGAATGTCGAGGCGCTCGGGCTCGGTGGCGTCACCCGCCTGTTCCGGCGCGATGCGACGCGGCTCGGTGCCGCCGACAAGTTCACCCCCGCCGATCTCGTCTTCTGCGATCCCCCCTATGGCCGCGATCTCGCGCCGCGCGCGCTCAAAGCCTGCGCCCAGGGCGGCTGGATGCGACCGGGCGCGCTCGTCGTGGTGGAGGAGAGCAGCGAGGCCACCGATCTGCTGCCGGAGGGTTTCACCCTGCTCGAAGCCCGCGATTACGGCGAGACACGGGTCAGTTTCGCACGGTTCGGCGCCTGATCGCGCGGTGTCTTCACCGTGTCGCGGCGTGATCGCCATTAAGCGGGTTGGCCGGATCCCGGCGGTAGCGCATCATGTCGAAACGCATGGAACGCGCATCCAGCATCAGCAGCCGCCCGACCATATCCTCGCCGAAGCCGGTGATCTCGCGCAGAACCTGCATCGCCATCAGCGATCCCATCACGCCGGCGAGCGCGCCCAGTATCCCCGCCTGCGCGCAGGTGGGAACCGCGCCGGGCGGAGGCGGGTCGGGGAAGAGGCAGCGATAGGTCGGATTCAGCTGCCCTTCGGCATCTCGCTCATAGGGGCGCAGCACTGTCAGCGAGCCATCGAACTGGCCGAGCGCCGCCGTGACCAGCGGTTTGCGGGTGTGAAAGCAGGCATCCGAGACAGCGTAACGCGTCTCGAAATTATCCGAGCCCTCCGCCACGATATCGTAATCCGCGATCAGATCGCGCGCATTCTCCGGCGTGATGCGCAAGCGGAGCGCTTGGACCATCACATGGGGATTCAGCCGGGCGATGGCATCTGCGGCGGAATCCACCTTCGCGCGACCAATATCCGGGGTGCCGTGGATGATCTGGCGCTGGAGATTGGAGAGATCGACCGTATCGTCATCGGCGATGCCGAGATGCCCCACCCCCGCCGCTGCGAGATATTGCAGGAGCGGCGCGCCGAGCCCGCCGGCGCCGATCACGAGTACCCGTGCGGCCTTGATCTTCGCCTGACCAGGTCCCCCGATATCGGAGAGCACGAGATGGCGGGCATAGCGGGCGATTTCGTCGGATGAAAGCGTCATGATTTCACAATATCCGCGACGCGCTCGCGGGCAAGGCGTGCGATCCGGTTTTTCCACGCGGGACATGCGCCATACGCTCATATGGTGATGCATGGGCGGGCCGGTGAATCGCCGCGTGCCGGCTTGGCCTCGTGCCGCCGCCTGCGTAACCATGGGCATGCATGTCATTCAAGGGAGGAAAATCATGATTTTGCGCACGTCGCCGCCGTCACCTTTCGGTCGCAAGGTTAAGATCGCCGCATCGGTCCTCGGTCTGTCGGACCGGCTCAAAGTGGAAGGCGCCGACACCGCCGATCCGGGCGACAGCCTGCGCAAGCAGAACCCGCTCGGCAAGATCCCGGTCCTGATCGAGGATGACGGCACCACCTGGTACGATTCGCGTGTCATCGTCGAATATCTCGACCATCTCGCCGGTGGCGGGAAGCTGCTCCCGCAGGGCGCTGCGCGTTTGCCGGTGCTGCGCCTGCAGGCGCTGGCTGACGGGCTCGTGGATGCCAATATCCTCATCCTTTATGAGGGGCGCTGGCGCGATCCTGCTCACCACGAGGCCAAATGGCTGGAATACCAGCAGGGCAAGGTTGCGCGCGCACTCGATGCGCTGGCAGAGCAGGCCTCCGAATTTACCGGCAAGGTCGATGCCGGCACCATCTCGGTGGCCTGTGCGCTTGGCCACATGGATCTGCGTTTCGAGGGTGCCTATCGCAAGAGTCATCCCGCGCTCGACGGCTTCATGAATCGCTTCGCCGCCGATGTGCCCGCTTTTGAAGCGACCAAAGTCACCGCCTGAACGAAAAGGGCCGCCCCGAGAGGGCGGCCCGATCGTTTCCGGAAGGGTTCGCGGCAATCAGCGCGAATAGAACTCGATCACGAGATTGGGTTCCATCTGAACGGCGTAGGGCACCTCCGACAGGGTCGGGATGCGGGTATAGGACGCCTTCATCTTGGAATGATCCGCATCGATGTAATCAGGTACGTCGCGCTCGGCGAGCTGCACCGATTCCAGCACGATCACGAGCTGCTTGGAGCTGTCCTTCACCTCGACGACGTCACCGGGTTTCACCAGGAAGCTCGGGATGTTGGTGCGCCGTCCGTTCACGGTGATGTGGCCGTGATTGACGAACTGGCGCGCGGCGAAGGGGGTCGGCGCGAATTTCGCGCGGTAAACCACCGCATCAAGACGGCGCTCGAGCAGACCAATCAGGTTCTCACCGGAATCGCCCCGCATGCGGATCGCTTCGGCGTAATAGCGGCGGAACTGCTTCTCGGTGATGTTGCCGTAATAGCCCTTGAGCTTCTGCTTGGCGCGCAGCTGCGTGCCGAAGTCGGAGAGCTTGCCCTTGCGGCGCTGGCCGTGCTGGCCGGGGCCGTATTCGCGGCGGTTGACGGGGCTCTTGGGGCGGCCCCAGATATTCTCGCCCATGCGGCGATCGATTTTATACTTCGCCTGAATGCGCTTCGACATAGTCGCGTATCCTCAGATCTGCGTTTTTCGTTTGCGAGGAACGCGCCCTCCTCTTTCATCGCGCGAGGAGACCTCGTACGGTGAACGACAGGCCGGATCACGGCAGGAGCCGGAACCGATCCACGGGNGCGTCAAGAAATACGCGTGCCGTCGCCGACCCGCGCATTGCGGTGTGATTGCCGGTTCCGATGCGAAAAGTCAATCTTTGCCGCAAATTTCTTTTCTCCTACCGCGTTTCAGAGTAACCGTGCGCAACATGCGGATCGCCTGGCGGCAGGCATGACGTTGCGTTATTTCTGGTAGCAGAGTGGACAAGTTTTCATTGATAATTTGACCCGCAACGGAAAGGAGACGGGCATCGTGACGACCGGCAGTGAATCAGCCAGTGACGCAGGTGCAGGCGCAGGCGCAGGCGCGCCGCTGCATGTCATGGTCGCCGAGCCCGACGCGCAGCAGCGCGCTGATGTTGCCGATGCGGTGCGCGCTGCCGTCGGTCCGGTGCGGATTTCCGAGGTCGGTGACGGGGAAGCGGCCGTCAAGGCGATGACGGGCGCGCGCCCGGATATACTCTTCATCAACGTCAAGATGCCTGGTATCAGCGGCGCCGAGGCCGTCGTCATCGCGCGGCAGGAGAGTGTCCAGCCGCTGACAGTGCTGATGTCGGACAGGGTGCTCAGCCGCTGGGTCGCACTTTCCAACGAACTGGGCGCCTATGAATTTCTGAAGAAACCCTACGATGAAACCCATATTGCGGGCTTGATGCAGGCCGTGATGCGTATGCGCAAGCCGACCCGGGCATTGCTCGTCGAGGGTTCCGAGACGACGCGGGCCCTGATGCGCAAGCTGATGCGTCAGTCGCGTTTCGATCTGGATATCGAGGAAACCGATTCCGGCGTGCATGCCGTCAAGCTGATGCGCGCAACGGCCTACGACGTCGCCCTGATTGATCTGAACCTGGGTGGGATGGACGGGCTGGAGACGGCCTGTCAGGTCAAGGATGTCGCGCCCCGGACCGCTCTGGTCCTGATTTCCGCGCCGGGTTCGGAGAAGATCGAAACGGCCTCGCGGCATTTCGGTTTCACGACATTTCTGCAGAAGCCTTTCTACGCACATCATATCGAAGACATGCTGCATGAGGTTTTCAACCTGCGCCGGCCCTATCTCCTGAATGCGACCGGGCGGGTGCATGCGCGCAGCCTGCGCCTGGAGGAGGAGCGGCGCGCCCGCAGGCGCTGATCAGATTGCACACGGCATCATGCGGCCCCCGCTTGCGCGGAAACCGCATGATGGTTCAGGCCCTGTCACGGCTGTGTTTCGCCGCGCCACCGGATCAGCTGGCGCGGCACCTGAATTCAGGATTTGGGGAAATCGACGGGGCCGAATTCCTCATGCACGATCCGGCGCATCTCCACCGCTTCATGCGGGTTCAGCCTGCCGTCAGCATCGCCGTCGGCCAGTTGGAATACCGCCTTGAACTGCTGGACATTGAACTTGCCCATCTGGTCCAGGAACAGGTTGCGGTCTTCCGGGCTGAAGCCGAGAACAGGTGCGAAGCGGTTCCATTCCTCCTGGCTGAAGCCGTCCTTCTGCGCGTCATGCGACTCGGCGGTGGAGATGAATTCCTCGAAATCGAGCTGCCAGTCGAAGCCTGCCGCCTCGCGGAAGCTCTGGATCCGGTTCGGATCGTTACCGTTGAGATGGCGGCTCAGATCCAGTACTTCGGGTGCGTCGATCGTGCCGCTCCCGTTCCTGTCACCCGCGCGCAGCATGTCGACGAGGCCCACGATGTCGCCCCGTCCCTTCGGGCCGAAAAGATGCTTGTGGTCCTCGGGGGTCAGGTTGAGCATGGGTGCGAATTCGGCCCATTCCTGTTGATTCAGGCGCCCGTCACCGTCACGATCAAAGCTGTGGGCGGCCGCCATGGCTTCGTCGGCGGTGAGTTGCCAGTCGGCGCCCGCCATGTCACGGAAGCTGCCCGGGCGGTCCGAGATCAGCGGTTCGCTCAGCGCGCGGGCATTGTTCTGGCCGATATCCAGTTGGAAGATCAGGCTTTCCCGACCGGGGTTCTCCGGTGCATAGCGGTCGTCCATGCCGATGAACATTCTGCCGCCGTCAGGGTCGACGACCTGATCGGCATGATCGTGCCCGTCCACATTGGTCTGGATGCCCTGATCCATGTTTCCGGTGGTGTGGAACAGCTTGTTGCCGTATTCGCCATTGATCGGGTTCATGTTGCCGAACGGGTCGATATGAACGAGATTCATGCCGCCGGGATGTTCGTTGAAGAGATTGGAGGGCTTCCCGCTTTCATTCACAAGCGCGAACTGGCCGTCCTGGCGGGCGAGCAGCTCACGCGATTGCGGATTGCGGAAGGCATTGGGGACCATGGCAAAACCGACCTGGTCACCCGCGTTGAAATCGAGCTCGACCTTTGAATTGCCGGGCTGGAGCTGGCCGCCATCGCCGATCATCGAGGCATTCGGGAAGACGACGTTCGTCTCCTTGACGGTGCCGTCACCTGCGAGCTTGTACATCACCAGCGAATTCTTGAAATCGGTGTTTTCAGTCCGGAAATTCAGCTCAGCGCGGGTGGGCTCGGTGAAGCTGATGACGCGGGCCCGGTTGAAGACTTCCGAAGCGCTGCCGGAAAGCGGCGACTGCATGGAGTTCACCAGCGGCGCCTGCATCTGCGTCTGCTGCATCTGCGTCGCATGATGATTGAGCGTTGTGGGCTGCTGCGTGGCAGCCTGATTGCCCGGTGCGTGTTGCGTGATCTGGAAGTCGGCAGCATCAGCCGGCTGCTGCGTGTTGCGCTTGGGATCGAACTGGGACGGGATTGGACCGAAACTGGACTGGAACTGCATAACTGGCCTCCTTGACCTCAGGTTGTGGAGACCTTAGCGAAACAATGAAACCAGCGCGAGTGTAAAACTTTGTTAAGTTTAATATTTGCAGTTGTTAATTGTGTTTGGCAAGGTTTCGATGACTGAATACTATCATCAAAACCTTGCCTATGCGCGCGCATCACATATGCAATGCGCGTTTGTCAGCTGCGAGAGCCGCCTCCCTAACCGCTTCGGATAGAGTCGGGTGGGCATGGCAGGTGCGCGCGATATCCTCGGAGGAGGCGCCGAACTCCATGCCGACGGCGATTTCATGGATCAGATCGCCTGCTTCCGGCCCCACGATATGGGCGCCGAGCACGCGGTCGGTCTCCTTGTCAGCGAGGATCTTGACGAACCCGTCCGTCTGCAGATTGGCCTTGGCGCGGCCATTGGCCGTGAAGGGGAACTTGCCGACGTTATAGGCCGTGCCCGCTTCCTTGAGCTCTTCCTCGGTCTTGCCGATCGAAGCGACCTCCGGATAGGTGTAGACCACGTTCGGGATGATGCCGTAATTCACATGTCCCGCCTTGCCGGCGATGAGCTCGGCCAGGGCCACGCCCTCATCCTCCGCCTTGTGCGCCAGCATCGGACCGGTGACGACGTCGCCGATGGCGTAGATGCCGGCGACGTTGGTGGCGTAATGCGCGTCGATGGCGACACGCCCGCGCTCATCCAGCGTCACGCCCGCCTCTTCGAGGCCGAGTCCTTCCGTATAGGGCTTGCGGCCCACGGCAACGAGGACGATATCCGCCTCGATCGTCTCCGCATCGCCACCCTTGGCGGGCTCGACGGTGAGCTTGACGCCCTTGTCGGAGGCCTCGGCGCTGGTGACCTTGGAGCCGAGCTTGAAGGCCATGCCCTGCTTCTGCAGCATGCGCTGGAACTGCTTGGCGACATCGCCGTCCATGCCGGCGAGGATGCGGTCGAGGAATTCCACCACCGTGACCTCGGCGCCCAGCCGGCGCCAGACCGAACCCATTTCGAGACCGATCACACCGCCGCCGATCACCACCATCTTTTTGGGCACTTCCGCCAGATCGAGCGCTCCGGTGGAGGAGACGATACGCTTCTCGTCGATCTCGATCCCGGGCAGGCTGACGACGTCGGAACCGGTGGCGATGACGATGTTCTTCGTCTCGATCTCCTGGACCTTGCCATCCTCGCCCGTCACCGAGACCTTGCCGGCGGCGAGGATCTTGCCGGTGCCGTGGAAGGCGTCGATCTTGTTCTTCTTGAGCAGGAACTCGATGCCCTTGGTGTTGCCCTCGATCGCATCGTCCTTGTGGGCGAGCATCGCCTTGAGATCGAGCTTCGGCTTGCCGACATCGATACCGAGTGTCTTGAAATGCGTCCCCGCCTCCTCGAACAGGTGCGAGGCGTGCAGGAGCGCCTTGGAGGGGATGCAGCCGACATTCAGGCAGGTGCCGCCATGGGCCGCCCGCTTTTCGATGACGGCGGTCTTCATGCCCAGCTGTGCCGCGCGGATGGCGCAGACATAGCCGCCGGGGCCGGTACCGATGATGACGAGATCGTAGGTCATGCAATTTGCCTTTTCATGATGCGGTCACTTCTCCCTCCCCTCAGGGGAGGGCCGGGGTGGGGTGGAGCCGTCCTACTGCTTTGCACCCCTCGGCTCGCGCCGCCCCTTTTCTGACCAGCCGGCCGTGTTGTTTCAAATTCGCGCTTCGCGCGAAGACCCCACCCTCTTCCCTCCCCACAGGGGAGGGAAGAGGAGGCCTTGATCATCACAGATCCAGAACGAGACGCGCGGGATCTTCCAGCGCTTCCTTGATGCGCACGAGGAAGGTCACGGCTTCCTTGCCGTCGACGATACGGTGATCGTAGGAGAGCGCCAGATACATCATCGGGCGCGCCACGATCTGCCCGTCCTTGACCACCGGACGCTGCTCGATGCGGTGCATGCCCAGAATGCCCGATTGCGGGGCGTTCAGGATCGGCGTCGACATCAGCGAGCCGTAGATGCCGCCATTGGTGATGGTGAAGGTGCCGCCCTGCATCTCGTCGATGGTCAGCTTGCCGTCACGGGCGCGCTTGCCGAAATCGTTGATCTGCTTCTCGACCCCGGCAATGGAGAGCTGGTCGGCATCGCGCACCACCGGCACGACGAGGCCCTTCTCCGTGCCGACGGCGATGCCGACATGGTAATAGTTCTTGTAGACGAGATCGGTGCCGTCAATCTCGGCATTGACGGCGGGGACTTCCTTCAGGGCCTGGACCACGGCCTTGGTGAAGAAGCCCATGAAGCCGAGCTTCACGCCGTGCTTCTTCTCGAAGATGTCCTTGTATTGCTTGCGCAGATCCATTACCGCGCCCATGTCGACATCGTTGAACGTCGTCAGCATGGCGGCGGTGTTCTGCGCGTCCTTGAGGCGACGCGCGATGGTCTGGCGCAGCTTGGTCATGCGCACACGCTCTTCGCGATCGGCATCGACAGGTGCGGAAGCGGGACGGGCCTGCTGCGGGGGCGCGGAGGAGGGCGCAGAGGCGCCGCCCGTGGCGATCGCCGCGAGCATGTCGCCCTTGGTCACGCGGCCATCCTTGCCGGAACCCGGGACATTCGCGGGATCGACGCCGCTTTCCGCGGAAAGCCGCGAAACGGCGGGGCCGTGATCGGACGCCTTCGCGGCTGGGGCCGGCTTGGCCGCTTCCGGCTTGCTCTCGGCCTTGGGGGCGTCCTTCTTCTCTTCCTTCTTCTCTTCCTTCTTGGCCGGCGCCGCAGCCGCGCTGCCGCCCTCATCAATCGAGCCGAGCAGCGCATCGGGCTCCACCGTATCGCCCTCCTGGGCGACGATGTCGCCGAGCACGCCGGAAGCCGGGGCGTTCACTTCGAGGGTGACCTTGTCGGTCTCGAGCTCGACCAGCGGCTCGTCAGCCTTCACGGCCTCGCCGGGCTGCTTGAACCAGCGGGCGATGGTCGCTTCGCTGACGGATTCGCCGAGGGTGGGTACGCGGATTTCTGTGGCCATGGTGATCTTCGTCTTTGTTTGGGCATAAACCCGGTCATATCAGGTGTTCCCGGCGCCTGGGCCGGGAACGCGAAACGCTTGGCGCTCAGGCGCCGTAGACCTCGTCCATGAAGGCCTTGAGCTGCTGCTGGTGCTTCGACATCAGGCCCGTCGCGGTGGCCGCGGAGGCGGCACGACCGGCATAGCGGGCGCGCGGCACCTTGGAGCCGGCCTGCTTGAGCACCCATTCGAGATAGGGCTCGACAAAGCTCCACGAGCCCATGTTCTTCGGCTCTTCCTGGCACCAGACGACATCGGCGTTCTTGAAGCGCGACAATTCCGCCTGCAGCGACTTCAGCGGGAACGGATAGAGCTGCTCGACGCGCATCAGGTAGACATCGTTGATGCCGCGCTTCTCTCGCTCCTCGAACAGGTCGTAATAGACCTTGCCCGTGCACAGCACGACGCGACGGATCTTGTCGTCCCTGGCGAGTTGCACATCGCCGATACCAGCCGCCGCGTCGTCCCACAGGATGCGATGGAAGCAGGAATCGGGGCCCATTTCCGACATCTTCGAGACGCAGCGCTTGTGGCGCAGCAGGCTCTTGGGCGTCATCAGGATCAGCGGCTTGCGGAAGTCACGCTTCAGCTGACGGCGCAGGATGTGGAAATAATTCGCCGGCGTGGAGCAATAGGCGACCTGCATGTTGTCTTCCGCGCACATCTGCAGGAAACGCTCCAGGCGGGCGGAGGAATGCTCCGGACCCTGGCCCTCATAGCCGTGCGGAAGCAGGCAGACGAGACCCGACATGCGCAGCCACTTGCGCTCGCCCGAGGAGATGAACTGGTCGAACACGACCTGCGCGCCGTTGGCGAAATCGCCGAACTGCGCTTCCCAGAGCACCAGCGCATTGGGCTCGGAGAGCGAGTAGCCGTATTCGAAGCCGAGCACGGCCTCTTCCGAGAGCATCGAATTGATGACCTCGTAATGCGCCTGGCCCTCGCTGACATGGTTGAGCGGGGTGTGGCGCTGTTCCGTTTCCTGGTCGAGCAGGACGGAATGACGCTGCGAGAAGGTGCCGCGCTCGACATCCTGGCCCGACAGGCGCACCCGGTGGCCTTCCCTGACCAGCGATCCGAAGGCGAGCGCCTCGGCCGTGGCCCAGTCGACACCCTCGCCGGTATCGATCATCTTGCGGCGATTGTCGACGAAACGGCGGATGGTGCGGTGGATGTTGAAGCCCTCGGGCACCGTGGTGATCTTGCGACCGATATCCTCCAGCGTCTCCATCTCGATGCCGGTGGCGCCACGACGCGGATCGTCGCTGTCCTCCTTCACCGCCTTCAGCCCGGACCAGCGCCCGTCCAGCCAGTCGGCCTTGTTGGGCTTGAAGCCCTGGACGCTGTCGAATTCCTCATCGAGCCTGGCACGCCATTCGGCCTTCGCCGCGTCGATCTCCTCCTCGGTGATGACGCCTTCCCCGATCAGTTTCTTGCTGTAGATCGCCAGCGTGGTCGGATGCTCGCGTATGATCTTGTACATGCGCGGTTGGGTGAAGGACGGCTCGTCGCCTTCGTTGTGACCGAAGCGGCGGTAGCACAGCATGTCGATCACGACCGGCTTGTGGAAGCGCTGGCGGTATTCCGTCGCCACCTTCGCCGCATAGACCACCGCTTCCGGGTCGTCGCCGTTGCAGTGGAAGATCGGCGCCTCGACCATCTTGGCCACGTCTGACGGGTAGGGCGAGGAGCGCGAATAGCGCGGATTGGTGGTGAATCCGATCTGGTTGTTGATGATGAAATGGATCGAGCCGCCGGTACGGTGACCCTTCAGTCCCGACAAGCCGAAGCATTCCGCCACCACGCCCTGGCCGGCGAAGGCCGCATCGCCGTGCAGCAGCAGCGGCAGCACCGAATTGCGGTTCTCGCCGGTCTCGCCATGCTGGTCCTGCTTGGCCCGGACCTTGCCGAGCACCACCGGATCAACGATCTCGAGATGCGAGGGATTGGCGGTGAGCGAGAGGTGGACGTTGTTGCCGTCGAAGCTGCGGTCCGACGAAGCGCCGAGATGGTATTTCACATCGCCCGAGCCCTCGACATCGTCGGGGGCGAAGGAGCCGCCCTTGAATTCGTGAAACAGGGCGCGATGCGTCTTGCCCATCACCTGGGTAAGCACGTTGAGGCGACCGCGATGGGCCATGCCCAGCACGATCTCCTTCACACCGAGATTGCCGCCGCGCTTGATGATCTGCTCGAGTGCCGGGATCAGCGATTCCGCGCCGTCGAGACCGAAGCGCTTGGTGCCGGTATATTTGAGATCGAGAAATTTCTCGAAACCCTCGCCCTCGATCAGCTTGTTGAGGATCGCCTTCTTGCCGCGCGCGGTGAATTCGATCTCCTTGTCGGGCCCCTCGATGCGTTCCTGCAACCACGCCTTCTCGACCGGGTCGGAGATATGCATGAACTCGACGCCGAGCGTCTGGCAATAGGTGCGCTGAAGGATGGCGAGGATTTCGCCGATCGTCGCGAATTCGAGCCCCAGCACGTTGTCGAGGAAGATCTTGCGGTCGTAATCGGCTTCGGTGAAACCGTAATGCGCCGGGGAGAGCTCCTCGTCATTGACGCGCTTCTCGAAACCCAGCGGATCCAGATTGGCATGCAGGTGGCCGCGCATGCGGTAGGCGCGGATCATCATCAGCGCATGCAGCGAATCGCGCGTGGCCTGCTGCACATGCTCCTCGGTCAGCGCGACGCCCTTGGCCTCGGCCTTGCCCTTGAGCTTTTCGGCAACGGTCTTCTCGATCTGTCCCCAATTGCCGTCGAGGGCCGAGACGAGTTCGCCATTGGCCGCGATCGGCCAGTTCTCGCGCTTCCAGGAGGCGCCCTGCGCGTTCTTGGCGACGATGGCGCTGTCATCCTTCAGCGCACCGAAGAAGGCCTGCCATTCGGCATCGACCGATTTCGGATCCTTGGCGTAGCGGGCGTAGAGATCCTCGATATAGGCGGCATTGGCGCCGTCGAGGAAGGAGGTCTGGAGGAGCGCTTCGTTGACGTCTTGGCGTGCCATGGCTTGTCCGTCCGAGGGGCCGCCGGGGTGTTCGTTGCCGGAGGCCGTGGCGGGGCCGGGTCGCGGCCCCTTCGAGGGTTTGATCGAGCCGTCGTCTTGCGGGCCGATTCAGGCGATATTCGGTCCGGTCGCGCCCGAATCCTGTTCGGATCAGGCGCGACCGGAGATTTGGGCGCATCAGCCCTTCAGAAGCTCAGAGAGCGTGGTGCCGAGCCGCGCCGGGGAGGGCGAGACCTTGATGCCGGCTGCTTCCATCGCCGCGATCTTGTCTTCCGCGCCGCCCTTGCCGCCGGAAATGATCGCGCCCGCATGACCCATGCGACGGCCCGGAGGCGCCGTGCGACCGGCGATGAAGCCGACCATCGGCTTCTTGCGACCGCGCCGGGCTTCGTCCGCAATGAACTGCGCGGCTTCCTCTTCCGCCGAGCCGCCGATCTCGCCGATCATCACGATCGACCTGGTGGCGTCGTCGGCGAGCAGCATTTCGAGCATGTCGATGAACTCGGTGCCCTTGACCGGATCACCGCCGATGCCGACCGCCGTGGTCTGGCCGAGGCCTTCATTGGTGGTCTGGAACACGGCTTCATAGGTGAGCGTGCCCGAGCGCGAGACGATGCCGACCGAGCCCGGCGAGAAGATGTTGCCCGGCATGATGCCGATCTTCGATTCGCCGGCGGTGACGACACCGGGGCAGTTCGGGCCGATCAGGCGCGACCTGGAGCCGGCCAGGGCGCGCTTGACGCGCACCATGTCCTGCACCGGGATCCCCTCGGTGATGCAGACGATCAGCGGGATTTCCGCGTCGATCGCCTCGCAGATCGCGTCAGCCGCGCCGGGCGGCGGGACGTAGACGACGGAGGCCTCGGCGCCCGTCGTCTCGCGGGCCTCGGCCACCGTGTCGAAGACCGGCAGGCCGATATGCTTCGAGCCGCCTTTGCCGGGCGAAACGCCGCCGACCATCTTGGTGCCGTAGGCGATGGCCTGTTCGGAGTGGAAGGTCCCGTTCTTGCCGGTAAAGCCCTGGCAGATGACCTTGGTGTTGGAATTGATCAGAATGGACATGGGATCGTCGATCTCTTCTTTCGTTCAATGCGATGCGAAGGGGTTGACCACCTTCACGTCGCCATAGCTCTGCGCGTGATTGAGGTCTTCGGAATAGAGGGTCGCGCAGCCCAGACGCTGCGCGGCGGCGATGATGGCTGCATCCCAGTAGGATACGAGATAGCGACGGCTGAGACGGAGGGCTGACCGCACCAGCTCCGTATCGACCGGAACGACGGGAAAGACGCTCAGCCTTTCGATCCAGGTCTCGGCTTCCTCGCGCGCCAGCGGGACAGCCGGTTTCTTGATCACGTTCACGTAAAACTCGGCGAGGACCTGAGCCGAGAGCCCGAAATCCGCTTTCTCCAGAAGATCCCAAGCCCGCGCCGCCTTTTCAGGAGCATCCTTGCGACCGGCAGCCGCATAGATCAGGACATTCGTATCGAGGAAGGTTTCAACGCGCATGGCTGTCCTCCCTGTCGAAGCGGAAATCGGGTCCGAGCCGTGCCTCGCTGCTTTCGCTGAGACGCTTGAGGTCGGCGATCGCGGATTGCGCGCGCTCCTGACCGCGAACGAGCGTTTCCAGATGCGCGCGCACCAATGCGTTGACACTGGTTTGCTGGCGGGCCGCATAGATGCGGACCTCCTCCAGAAGCTTCTCGTCTATGGCCAGGGTGATGTTCTTCATCGCCGGTCTCCGCATGCACACATAGTTACACATATTATGTGTGCATGCATCGTCCTCCTCAACCGCCGCGAACGGCGCTCACGATCTTCTGGGCGGCATCGTCGAGATCGTCTGCGGGGATCACGTTGAGACCCGATTCGCGGATGATCTGCTTGCCTTCCTCGACATTGGTGCCCTCGAGGCGCACGACGAGCGGCACCTGCAGGCCGACCGCCTTCACCGCAGCGATGACGCCGCGTGCGATCACGTCGCACTTCATGATGCCGCCGAAGATGTTGACGAGGATGCCCTTCACATTCGGATCGGCGGTGATGATCTTGAACGCTGCCGTCACCTTCTCCTCCGAGGCGCCGCCGCCGACATCGAGGAAGTTCGCCGGCTCTTCGCCGTAGAGCTTGATGATGTCGAGCGTCGCCATGGCGAGGCCGGCGCCGTTGACCATGCAGCCGATCGTGCCGTCGAGCGCGATATAGGCGAGGTCGTATTTGGAGGCCTCGATCTCCTTGGCGTCCTCTTCCGTCAGATCGCGCAGTTCCTGCACGTCCGGATGGCGGTAGAGGGCGTTGGAATCGAAGGAGACCTTCGCATCGAGGCAGCGCAGCTTGCCGTCGGTGGTGACGATCAGCGGGTTGATCTCGAGCATCTCCATGTCCTTCGAGACGAAGGCATTGTAGAGCTTGATGGTAAGATCATTGGCCTGCTTGGCCAGATCACCGCTCAGGCCGAGCGCCTTGGCGACCGCACGCCCGTGATGGGGCATGGCGCCGGTGGCGGGGTCGACGGTGATGGTGTGGATCTTCTCCGGCGTGTCATGGGCGACCTGCTCGATATCCATGCCGCCTTCCGTCGAGACGACAAAGGCGACGCGGCCCGTGGCGCGATCGACCAGCGCGGAGAGGTAGAATTCCTTCTCGATATCGGAGCCGTCCTCGATATAGAGGCGGTTGACCTGCTTGCCGTCCTCGCCGGTCTGCACGGTGACGAGGGTCTTGCCGAGCATCTGGGAGGCGAATTCCTTCACCTCGTCGATGGACTTGGCCAGGCGCACGCCGCCCTTCTCGCCCGCATCCGCTTCCTTGAACTTGCCCTTGCCGCGACCGCCGGCATGGATCTGGCTCTTGACCACCCAGAGCGGGCCGCCGAGCTCCTTCGCCGCAGCCTCGGCCTCCTCGGCGGAGAAGATCGCGACGCCGCGCGAGACGGGCGCGCCAAACTCCTTCAGGAGTGCCTTGCCCTGGTATTCATGGATATTCATGGAAATCCTCTTTCATCAGCTGAAACGAGAGCGGCGCCACCGGGGCGCCGCGCTGCATTCCGCAAAGATCACTTCGCAAGTTCGGGATTGATCTTCTTGCAGGCATCGACGAGGCCGGTGACGGAGGCCACCGACTTCTCGAACATGGCTTTCTCGTCGGCGGCGAATTCCACCTCGACGATGCGCTCCACACCATTCTCGCCGATCACGATCGGCACGCCGACGAACAGGCCGTCGACACCGTATTGACCGGTGAGATGCGCCGCGCAGGGCAGGACGCGCTTTTTATCCTTGAGATAGCTCTCCGCCATGGCGATGGCGGAAGCAGCCGGCGCGTAGAAGGCCGAGCCGGTCTTGAGCAGGTTGACGATCTCGCCGCCGCCCTTGCGGGTGCGCTCGACCATGGCGTCGAGCTTCTCCTGCGTGGTCCAGCCCATCTTGACCAGATCGGGGAGCGGGATGCCCGCCACCGTCGAATAGCGCACCAGCGGCACCATGTCGTCGCCATGGCCGCCGAGCACGAAGGCCGTGACATCCTGCACCGAGACGCCGAATTCATCGGCGAGGAAGTGGCGGAAGCGCGCCGAATCGAGCACGCCGGCCATGCCGACGATCTTGTTGGCGGGAAGCCCGGAGAACTTCTGCAGCGCCCAGACCATGGCGTCGAGCGGGTTGGTGATGCAGATCACGAAGGCGTCGGGGGCGTAGGTCCTGATGCCCTCGCCGACGGCCTGCATGACCTTGAGATTGATCTCGATGAGATCGTCACGGCTCATGCCCGGCTTGCGTGGCACGCCGGCGGTGACGATGACCACGTCTGCGCCCGCGATGTCGGCATATTCCTGCGCGCCCTTGTATCTGGCGTCGAAACCGTCGACCGGCGCGGATTCCGCGATGTCGAGGCCCTTGCCCTGCGGGATACCTTCGGCGATGTCGAACAGGACGACGTCGCCCAGTTCCTTCAAGCCGACCAGATGAGCCAGGGTGCCGCCGATCTGGCCGGAACCGATGAGCGCGATTTTCTTGCGTGCCATGAGGACATGAACCTCGTTGTGTTGACCTGTTCGGGGAGCCGGACGCACATCATCGCCGCCTGCTCCGGTGCGGGCCTCTTTGACTCATTCATTGCCGGGGTTCAAGGCGTTGAAACCCCTAACAGTTCCGGTATCGGCGCGGCATCCGCCGCCGGAGTCTGGGGTAATTGCCAATCGACCATGCGCAAAAACGCCTTTTTCAAAGCGACTTACCGCACATGCGCGGTGCGGTTACAGGGGGCTTGCAGGGCGCGTCCGAGGTTTTACGGAAAAATGAGACAAATGACGATTTTTGTCATTCTTATAGTCCGGTTCACACCTGACCCACCGCGAGGCTGCGCAGAACCACCCGCAGCATGACGTTGAGGCGCTCGTCGAGCACCGCGCGCGGCACGCGCACATCGATGCGCACCATGGCCGGATTGACGAATCGCTGCACGGCATCAATCACGAAGGCGATCGCCCGGTCGCGGTCACGCGGGTTGAACACTTCCGTGGTGACGCCCTCGTCGATCACCCGCTCGAGCAATCGCAGCTGCCGGGTGCGGTGCTTGCGGGCAATGTCGCGCGAATGCTCCACCGCCGCCACATAGACGTCGAAGACATGGGCGTTGCGCTCGGCGCATTCGCGGTATTGCCGGGCAATGGCGAGGACGAAGCGCTCCAGCTTGTCGTCGGCGGGATCGGGACTGTCGGCAATGTCGCTGAGCGAGGCCTCGACCTCCTTGAGCCATTGACCGGCGACGGCATCGATCAATTCGGCCTTGGACGGAAAGTAGCGGTAGACGTTGGCATGCGTCATCCCCGCTTCTTCCGCGACGCCGACCACGGTGAGCCGGCGGGCGCCGAATCGGCCCAGATGCTCTGCCGCGACCTGCAGCAGACGCGTCTCCGGCGAAACGCGCCGTGTGGCCGGGCCGGCAGGATTGGCGAGCGGTGTGGCAAGCGGGCTCATGATCTCTCCTTAGCGCGCCGGCGCCCGCAGGCCAATCCCGGGCGCGCCTTCTGCCGCGACGGGCTTTGCGCTCAAGCCTGACGCAAGCCAGCGCACCTAGTCTCCGGTCAGATCGAAACCGGGAGGCCTTTCCGTGGAAGCGATACACCTGTTTTCTCTGGCGTCGCGGCGTAGCGAATGGCTGTCGGTGCGCCAGGCCACGATCGCCGAGAACGTCGCGAATGTCGACACGCCGGACTATCGCGCCAAGGATGTGCAGCCCTTTCGCGAGGTGATGGATCATACCCGCCTGCAGATGGCGGCGACCAGCCCGTCGCATCTCGAACGCGATGGCCGCGCCCGCCAGACGCGCACCGACAAGGCGGATTCCTGGACCATCACCCATTCCGGCAACAGCGTCAGCATCGAGCAGGAACTGATGAAATCCAGCAGCGCGGCGCGGGAACATTCGCTTTCCACCAGCATCGTCAAGTCGTTCCACCGCATGCTCATGACAACCGTGAAAGGATAAGGCGATGATGGATCCGCTCGCCGCGATTTCGCGCATTGCCGGCTCCGGATTGCAGACGCAGTCCAAACGCCTGCAAATCATTTCCGAGAACCTCGCCAATGCCGAATCGACCGGCTCCACCCCCGGCGCTGACCCGTTCCGGCGCAAGACCATCAGCTTCAAGAGCGAGATGGATCGCCTCGTCGGCGCGGAACTGGTCGGTATCCGCAATGTCGGCACGGACCGCTCGCCGTTTCGCATCGAGCACGATCCCGGCCACCCCGCAGCCGACGAAAACGGCAACGTGAAGAAGCCGAACGTCAACATGCTGATGGAAATGGCCGATCTGCGCGAAGCCAACCGCTCCTATGAAGCCAATCTCCAGATCGTCAAGAAAGCCCGCTCGATGGTCAACGCCACCATCGACCTGTTGAGGAACTGATCATGATCGACGCCCTCGCCAGCCTTCCCGGCGCCGCCGGGCTCGCCGCACCGACCTCCGGGGTCGAACGCAAGGCCGCCACCGCGCTTACGGGTTTCACCCAGCAGCCCCAGCGTACCGATTTCTCGCAGGTCCTGTCTCAGGTCGCGCGCGACGGCGTGAGCCGGATTCAGGCCGCCGAAGCGACGTCGCTCCAGGGGCTGCAGGGTCAGGCCTCGGTGCAGCAGGTCGTCGAGGCGGTGATGAGTGCGGAGCAGACGCTCAACACCGCGATCGCGGTGCGCGACAAGGTCGTGCAGGCCTACCAGGAAATCAGCCGGATGCAGATCTGAGGAGGATCGGACCATGCGCGCCCTCGCCATCGCCGCCACGGGCATGAACGCCCAGCAGATGAACGTCGAAGTCATCGCCAACAACATCGCCAATATCAACACCACCGGCTTCAAGCGCGCCCGCGCCGAGTTCACCGATCTGCTCTACCAGGCGGAGAAGCTCCAGGGTGTGCCGATGCGCGGCGGCCAGGCGGCCGTCCCGGAAGGCGCCCAGATCGGGCTCGGTGTGAAGGCGGCGGCCATCCGCAACCTGCATATGCAGGGCGCATTGACCAACACCGCCAACAAGCTCGACCTCGCCATCAACGGCCAGGGCTGGTTCCAGGTTCAGGGGCCGGAAGGCGAGATTCTCTACGCCCGCGCCGGCGCCTTCAACACCAATGCCGAAGGCCAGCTCGTCACCATCGAGGGCTATCTCGTGGAACCGGCCATCGTGGTGCCGGAGAATACGGTGGACGTTGTCGTCAACGAGTCGGGCCAGGTCTTCGCCCAGATCGGCGGTCAGATGCAGCTCGAAGAGCTCGGCCAGTTGACACTCGCCAATTTCGCCAACGAGACCGGCCTCGAGCCGCTGGGCAGCAACCTCTATCGCGAGACCGTCGCCTCCGGCCAGCCCGTGATCGGCGCGCCGGGCGATCCCGGCTATGGCAGTCTTCATCAGGGCTATCTGGAGAGCTCCAACGTCGATCCGGTGAAGGAAATCACCGAACTGATCTCGGCCCAGCGCGCCTACGAGATGAATTCCAAGGTTATCCAGGCTGCCGACGACATGGCCGGCACGGTCTCCAAGGGTATCCGCTGATGCGCGCGATCGGGACCATGAATCGAGGAGCTGAGCGATGATCCGTGCGTGTCGTCAGGCCGCAACCGGGCTGCGCAGGACAGGTGCCGGTGCCGTGCTCACGACCCTCCTGCTCGCCCTGGCGGGCAGTTCCGCCGCGCTGGCCCAGAACGGCGGCAGCCGGGCCATGCCGGTGACCACCATCACCGTCTATCCCGGCGAGACCATCAAGGAGGGNGTCATCGAAATGCGCGAATTCTCCGCCCATGTGCTCGATCGCGCCCCTGCCGTTGCCGATCCTCCCGCGCTGATCGGCAAGGTCGCGCGCCGGACGCTGCTTCCCGGTCAACTCGTGCCGCGCAATGCGATCGAAGAGCCGCGTCTCGTCGAACGCGGGCGTTCGGTCCAGGTCGTCTTCGCCGAGGCGGGGATGACGATCATCGGCATCGCTTCGGCACTGGAGGCGGGTTCCGCCGGCGAGCGGGTGCGTGCGCGCAATCTCGACAGCGGCGTCACCATCGTCGGCACGGTCCAGCCCGACGGCACGTTGCGGGTCGGAGAATGAGAATGCATGAACGATTTGCCGTACTTCGCGCAGCCTGCGCAGCGCCCGCCCGTGAACGCTTGCGGCGGTGCGCGATGCTGCTCGTCGCCGGTCTGGTGCTCGCGCTCGGCGATCCGCTCGCCGTCGCCGCCGACCAGGTGCAGCGGGACGGGACACGGATCAAGGACGTGACCACGCTCAAGGGCATGCGCGACAACCAGCTTGTCGGCTACGGCCTCGTGATCGGCCTGCCCGGCACCGGCGACACAATGCGCAACTCGCCCTTTACCGAGCAATCCCTGCGCTCGATGCTCGACCGGATGGGCATCAATGTCGATAACACACTGCGCGCGCGCAATGTCGCGGCGGTCGTCGTCACGGCCAATCTGCCGCCCTTTGCCGGTCGCGGTGCGCGCATCGACGTCTCCGTCGGATCGCTGGGCGATGCTCGTGCACTCAACGGTGGTACGCTGGTGGTCACGCCGCTGATGGGCGGCGACGGGCAGGTCTATGCCGTGGCACAAGGCGCCGTCTCCGTCTCCGGATTCGAGGCGGCGGGGGATGCCGCGCTGGTTGCGCAGGGTGTGCCGACCGCCGGGCGCATCGCCAACGGCGCGCTGATCGAGCGCGAACTGCCCGACCAGTTCCGCGACATGCGCAGCCTGCTCCTCGAATTGCGCAACCCGGATTTTCGCACCGCCGTTTCCATCGCCGACGCGATCAATGACTATTCGCTGGCCCGCTGGGGTGAGCGTACTGCGGTGGAGCGTGATTTCCGCACGGTTTTCGTGCGCCAGCCCGAGCGGATCAGCCCGATGCGCTTTCTCGCCGAGATCGGTGAACTCGCGATCACGCCGGATACCCCGGCGCGGGTGGTGATCGACGAGGGGACCGGTACGGTCGTGATCGGCCAGAACGTGCAGATTTCCACCGTTGCCGTCACCCATGGCAATATCTCGGTGCGCATTACCGAGCGCCCCTTCGCCGATCAGCCCAACCCGCTGAGTCTCGGTGAGACGGTCGTGCTGCCCGATACCGAAATCGAGGCGCAGGAGGAGGGCGGTCAGCTCGCCATCATCGGCGGTGCCGATCTGCAGACGCTGGTGCGCGGGCTCAACCAGATCGGGCTCAAGCCGATGGGCATCATCGCCATCCTGCAGGCGATCAAGACGGCAGGTGCGCTTCAGGCGGATCTTGTGGTTCAGTGATGCCGTGAGGCATTACGGCGCCGCTTCAGCTCTGCTCAGGCGGCGTTTCCATCGCCGCCTGGGCCGCGACGGCGCCATCGCCGATGGTCACGCCCTTGTCGCGCACCAGAGTCGGCTTGGGGATGATCTCGGTGATCTCGACCTGGATGCGTGTGCCGGTCACGATGATGTGGCCGCGCGCGATCGGGTGATCATTGGCGAGGATCTCGACCTTGTCGTCATCGCTCTGGTCCAGCTCGATCACGGCACCGCGCCCCATGCGCAACAGCATGTGTACCGGCATCTGCCGGCGACCCAGCACGACCTTGAGATCAACATTGAGACCATCGATACTCGGCACGTCTACCCCACCCGTTTCCTGCTTCCGGCGATGGACGTCCCTTGTGGACGTTCCCTGCCGCGTGCCTTAACTAGAAGCGCTCAGGCAAGTCCAACCTGATCAGAACAGGGTGAACCATTGGTTAACACGCGCGCCGATGCCGCCGCTTCCTTCCTGCCGCAAGCAGGCTCGCCCCCGATCGACTGGGTGGTGAGCGAGGGGCTCGTCGATTACCAGCAGGCGGTTACGGCGATGGAGGCGCGTGCGGCGCGAATCGCTGCCGGTGAGGCGCGCGAATGCATCTGGCTGCTGGAGCATCCGCCACTCTACACAGCGGGCACCTCCGCCCGCGAGAGCGATCTCGTCGCGCGCGAGCGCTTTCCGGTCTACGCCTCGGGGCGGGGCGGGCAATATACCTATCACGGGCCCGGCCAGCGCGTGGCCTATGTCATGCTCGATCTGAACCGCCGCACGCCGGATCTGCGCCGATACGTCTCGGCGCTGGAAGCCTGGCTGATCGGGACGCTGGCCCGGTTCAACATTCGCGGCGAGCGCCGCGAGGATCGCGTCGGTGTCTGGGTGCGCCGCCCCGACAAGGGCCCGAGCGTCGAGGACAAGATCGCCGCGATCGGCATCCGCGTGCGCCGCTGGGTCAGTTTCCACGGCGTGAGCCTGAACGTCGAACCCGATCTCGATCATTTCACCGGCATCGTCCCCTGCGGCATCACCGAACACGGCGTCACCAGCCTCGTCGATCTCGGCTACCCGGTGACGATGCCGGAGGTCGACGCGGTCATGCGCGCGCAATGCGAAGAGATTTTCGGGGCTACTCTGTCAGTGCAGGCGAATTGAGGGGGTGGGCCGGTTTGGGTCCGACGCTCGATGTTGGGACAATGCCGGGTGTTTCGCGCAGAACCGCTTCTCCGACGAGTGCATTCTCGAAACCACGAAGCGGGAGATTAAGGCCGATCAGCATGTAGCGCTGATCTTCCTCGTTTGCGGCCGCAGGCGGTGCTTCGATTACCCCCTCGTCAACGAGCTGCCGAACGAGTGCGCCATAAATTTCATTCACGTCGATCTCTGCATTGCGAATGCGCGCTTCCGTCATCCCTTTCCACGCAAGATCCCAGGAACGTCGCCCAAAGTCATGCGCTTGGGTAAAGAAGAGACTTCCCGGGGCACCCCCCAGCGGTTCTGCGTCATCGGTCGCCGCCGCCGACTCCAGTGAAACAGGGGCGATCAGATCCAGAAGTTCGATGCGCGCGACTCGATGCGAGCGAGAAACACCGTCGATGAAACGGGTTATCTCTTTGACGGTCGCTTCGTCGGCTTGTTCGAGATCAACCAACGGCAACCGATAAAAATGAAGTGGAGCATCCGGCTTGGTGCCCAGACCGGCAGTGTAGAGCGCCGCCTCCAGGGCCAAATTCTCGGACGGTTTGCTCAACTGGACATGCTCGCGCGGCATATACCAAAGAATTCCATCATTTGAGGACTGGAAGTTGTCCGAGGCATGTGCAGGCGCGTTGCAAGCAATGGCAAGAGCGAATACCAACCCCGCGCGCGATAGCGGTGTTGTGCAATTTTGGGTGACCGGCATCAATGTCGCGATACCCATTTTCCAACGGCCTCCAAGTCAACTCAAAGCGATCTTCCCCAAGCTCAGCATCAATATGGGCAACGCGCTTCCTGCAATCAAGAGTGTCAGTGGGCCGCGTCTCGTCAGGCTTCGAGCGATGACGTAGCTATAAACAACCAAAGCCGTCAAAATGATGACGATGAACGCACAGAGAATTATCGAGCCGCTCTCCGAGCGGAACAGGCCGAAATATGATTCTGCTCCAACGAACAGTGGAACGACACCCGTCGCTGCTGCAGGCGATCCGACCGGTGCAAAACCGTGACCGTATCCGAATACGATGATCAAGGTAATGAACAACCCGCCGGCGAAGGCGAAGCCCATCCGCTCTTGGAATGTTTTCGGAATTGTATCGCGATCTTCCTTTGGCAATGCCCTGTCGACCAACCGGTTGATTACCTCTCCGAAGGCATCTGATAATCCAGCCACCACTCGCCATCCATGTCCGAATCGCATCGGCTTGAGTATAGCTATTTATAATTGAATTTTCTAGAAAATACGCCTCTCTAATCCTTCCCTGGCCGCCTCCCGAAATCCGGGGCGTCCGTCTCCTGGCCGAGATCGATGATCGAGCGGCGGATGGAGCGGGTGCGGGAGAACAGGTCGTAGAGCGCGTCGCCGTCATCCCAGCGGATGGCGCGGGCAAGCGCGGCGAGGTCTTCGTTGAAGCGCGAGATCATCTCCAGCACGGCTTCCTTGTTGTTGAGGAAGACGTCGCGCCACATGGTCGGATCGGAGGCCGCGATGCGGGTGAAGTCACGGAAACCGCCGGCGGAGAACTTGATCACCTCCGACTGCGTCACCTGCTCGAGATCCGCCGCCGTGCCGACGATGTTGTAGGCGATCAGATGCGGCACGTGGCTGGTGATGGCGAGCACCAGATCGTGATGCGGCGCGCTCATGAACTCGATGCGCGCGCCCATGCCTTCCCAGAATTCCTGCAACCGCGCGACCGCGGCCGGATCGACGCCATAGGCCGGCGTCAGGATGCACCAGCGCTCATGGAAGAGCGTCGCAAAGCCGGCATCCGGGCCGGATTGCTCGGTGCCGGCGACCGGGTGGCCGGGGATGAAATGCGCATGCGCCGGCAGATGCGGCTCCATGCTTGCCACCACCGCGCCCTTGACCGAGCCGACATCGGTGACGATCACGCCCTCGCGCAGGCTGGCCGCCATCTGTTTCGCAACCGGCCCGCAGGCGCCGACGGGCACGCAGAGGATGACGAGATCGCAGCCCTTCACGCCCTCGGCCACATCGCTGAAGATCGCATCGGCGAGGCCGAGCGCATCGACCCGCGCGGCCACTTCCGTGTCACGGTCGATCGCCACGATGCTGCCGGCGAGGTTCTTCTGGCGCACGGCATGGGCGATCGAGGAGCCGATCAGGCCGATCCCGATGATCGCCACGCGCTCGAAGAGCGGTGTTTCGAGCGGGTCGCCGAGACGTTCAGGCATGGACAGGCGCCTCCGCGTGCATGAATTCCGTCAGCGCGTTGATCACCAGCCGATTGGCTTCCTCCGTGCCGATCGACAGCCGCAGCGCATGCGGCAGGCCGTAACCTTCCATGCGGCGCAGGATCAGCCCGCGCGCGGTGAGATATTCATCGGCCTCGCGCGCGGTGCGCCCCGGCATGTCGGGGAAATGCACCAGCAGGAAATTCGCCACGCTCGGCGTCACGGTGAGGCCGAGCCGGGCGAGGTCGCGGGTGAGGATCTCCAGCCAGGTGTCGTTATGCGACACGGCCTGCGCGACATGCCCGTCATCGGCAATGGCCGCAGCGCCGGCGGCGAGAGCGGCGGCGTTGACGTTGAAGGGCGGGCGGATGCGGTTGACGATATCGACGACATGCTCCGGCGCCACCATCCAGCCCAGACGCAGGGCGGCGAGCCCGTGGATCTTGGAGAAGGTGCGCGTCATCACCACGTTCTCGCTGGTCATGACCAGTTCGAGCCCGGCAGCGTAATCGTTGCGACGCACATATTCCGCATAAGCCGCGTCGAGCACGAGCAGGACCTGCGGCGGCAGGCCCGCATGCAGGCGCTTGATCTCGTCGAAGGGCAGATAGGTACCCGTCGGATTGTTGGGATTGGCCAGGTAGACGATCTTGGTGCGCGGTGTCACCGCCGCCAGAATGGCATCGACATCGGCGGTGAAATCCTGTTCCGGCGCGATCACCGGCACGCCGCCCGCCGCCAGGATGGCGATACGGTAGACGAGGAAGCCGTGGGTGCAATAGATGCCCTCGTCGCCCGGATTCATGTAGGCATTGGTGACCATGGCCAGCAATTCGTCCGAGCCGTTGCCGCAGACGATGCGGGCGGGATCGAGGCCGAATTTGTGGGCGATGGCGTCGCGCAGGGCATTGGCGCCGCCATCGGGATAAAGCGCAAGCTTGCCCATCACCGCCTCCGCCGCCGCGAGCGCCTTCGGCGAAGGGCCGAGCGGGGTCTCGTTCGAGGAGAGCTTGTGCACGGTCACGCCGGGAGGCGCCTTGCTCTTGCCGGGCGCATAGGCCTCGATCGACATCAATCCCTGGCGTGGTAACGGACGTGCGGTCATCGTCTTCATCTTTCGGCTTCAAGGCGCGATACGCCGTGATGGGCGCGCGTCTTCCTAGCGCAGCTTGCCGCGGATTTCACGCATAAAGCTGACGAAAACCCGGGCAAATCGTCCCGGTGGTGCGGGTATCATGCCACGACGCGGCTTGCTTCGTGTCCCGGCTTGGGTCATGACGGGCGCGAGCGGTACGAGAACCATGACGAGCGCAATTCCCGACGACCATCTGCCACGCGAACGCCTCGACGCCGTCGTCGACAGGCATGCCGTGCTCACCGCGACTCTGGCCTCCGGCCCGGATGCCGAGACCTTCGTCAGGCTTTCACGAGAACTCGCCGAGCTCGAACCGGTGGTGGAGGCGGTCAGGGCCTACCGCGCCATCCGCGAGGAGCTCGACGGCGTCGAGGCGCTGCTCGATGACCCGCAGACCGATCGCGAGATGCGGGCCCTGGCCGAGGAGGAGCGCGGCGCGGCACGCGCGCGGCTCGCCGAGGCCGTGCAGAATCTGCGGCTGCTGCTGCTGCCGCGCGATGCCGCCGACGAGAAAAGCGCCATTCTCGAAATCCGCGCCGGTACCGGCGGCGATGAAGCTTCGCTGTTCGCCGGCGATCTCTACCGCATGTATGCGCGCTATGCGGAATTGCGGGGGTGGCGGATCTCCGTGATCGCGGCGAGCGAGGGCACGGTCGGCGGCTACAAGGAAATCATCGCCCAGATTTCCGGGCGCGGCGTCTTCGCGCGGCTGAAATTCGAAAGCGGCGTGCATCGGGTGCAGCGCGTTCCCGATACGGAAGCGGGCGGGCGCATCCACACTTCGGCTGCCACCGTGGCGGTCCTTCCGGAGGCGGAGGAGGTTGATTTCGCGCTGGATGAGCGTGAGTTGCGGATCGATACGATGCGCGCCGGCGGCGCGGGCGGGCAGCATGTCAACCGAACGGAATCGGCGGTGCGGATCACGCATGAGCCGACCGGAATCAGCGTCGTTGTCCAGGCCGAGCGTTCCCAGCACAAGAACAAGGCCCGCGCCATGGAGATCCTGCGCGCGCGCCTGTTCGACCGTGAGCGCAGCGCGCGCGAATCCGAGCGGGCGGCGGATCGGCGCTCCCAGGTCGGCTCCGGCGATCGTTCGGAGCGCATCCGCACCTACAATTTCCCGCAGGGGCGCGTCACCGATCACCGCATCGGCCTCACGCTCTACAAGCTGCCCGAAATCCTCTCCGGTGAGGCGCTCGGCGAAATCCTCGACGCGCTGATCGCCGAGCATCAGGCTGCGCTTCTGGCCGAGGCCGGGCTATGATGGCCATCGCACCGGGGACCGGGATGGCGCAGGCGCTGCGCGCGGCCCGGGCGGCGCTTTCGGTCCCCGGTATCGAGGATCCGGCGCTCGATGCGCGCATCCTGCTCATGGAAGCCACCGGCTGCGATGCCACGGCCCTCGCCCGCGATCCGCAGGCGCCGATCGATGCCGTTGCGGCGGCGCGACTCGGGGCCTGGATCGCGCGGCGGGCGGCGGGGGAGCCGGTCTGGCGCATTCTGGGATATCGCGAATTCCGGGGGCTGCGCTTCGCCCTCACCCCCGACACGCTGGAGCCGCGTCCCGATACGGAAGCGCTCGTCGAACTTGCCCTGCGCCAGGCGACCCCGGACGCGCGAAAGAAGCGTTTTCTCGATCTCGGCACCGGTAGCGGCTGCATCCTGCTCGCGCTCCTGTCCGAAAGCCCGGACGCCTTCGGTGTCGGCAGTGACTGCGCGCATGCGGCGCTCGTGACGGCCCGCGCCAATGCCCGCGCCCTCGGTCTGGCTGATCGCGCCGCCTTCATCCAGGCCGATTGGGCGGCGCCCTTCGCGCTGGCGACGCCGGACGGGGGAGGGGGTTTTGACCTGATCGTGTCCAACCCGCCCTACATTCCCTCCGCCGAGATTGCCGGGCTCGCCAGGGAGGTGTCGGGCTTCGATCCGCACAAGGCTCTGGATGGCGGGGATGACGGGCTCGGGCCTTACCCGTCGATATGTCGCGCCGCGATGCAGATCCTGCGCCCGGGCGCTGCCCTCGTTCTCGAACATGGTCATGATCAGGAGAGGGCTGTGCGCGGGATCGCCGAATCAGTCGGACTGGTCTTTGCGGGGAGCGAAAGGGATCTCGGCGGTGTGCTCCGTGCCCAGGCTTTCACCCGTCCCGTCTGAACCATAAATTGGTCGACACAATCAAAAGTTTACGAAATAGTGGGAAAATCATGCAAATAATGCTTGGCGTATGCGGGTCGAGCGGTTAGTTTGCAAGGCGAAACGTGATGAGCCCGGCACTGGATGGCCGATGCATCGGGCCCCGTGGGGCAGGGCTCGCGTTTTCTCGCCGCAGCAAGGTGGCTCACCCGGCGGCACAAGGAACCCGACATACCAGATGGTCGTCCGGAGCCTATCCCGGTCGAAGCCGCCGGATGACGGATGTTCGCTCGGACGATGGTGGGAATCCCGTCCGGCGTTTTTCTCTCGCACGTGATGTTGCACTGGCACGGTTCGATGGATTTGCACGAAACAGTGAACTTTCACGCGAATACGGGCGTGCACGGCATACCGGATCCGGCATGCCGGCGTCGCGAGAGTGTGGCATCGCAAGAGATGAAGGTCGAAGTGAATCGATGAGACCAGGACAGAACAGACGCATGCGCGGACGCAGCCGTAGCAAGGGCCCCAATCCGCTGACACGCAGCTACGAGTCGAACGGACCGGATGTGAAGGTGCGCGGCACCGCCCAGCACATCGCCGACAAATACGGCCAGCTCGCGCGTGATGCGCAGGCCAGCGGGGACCCGGTCGCGGCGGAAAATTATTTCCAGCATGCCGAGCACTATCTGCGCATCATCGCCGGGGCACAGGAGAACCTGCGTCAGCAATACGGCAACGGTCGCTCCGACGACGATGATGACGATGATGACGATTCGAACGGCTACACGCATGGTTACGCCCAGCCCGACCGCAGCAGTCAGCCTCAGCGGGTTCAGCCGGAAGAGGTCGATCCCGGTCAGCAGCCGCAGCCGCCGAGCTTCGATCCGCGCGCTGAACGCCAGCCTGATCGCGGTTTCCAGCCGCGCGGGCGCGGGGATCGCCGCGAGCGCTTCGGTCGCAACCAGCAGGACAACCGTGGTAGCGACGACAGAGAGGCGGATTCGCGTGATGAGGCCGGGCAGGCCCGCGCCGTGCAGGATGCTCCGGTTGCCGGCGAGGATGCGGGCGAACGGCCCGTCCGCGGTCGCCGTCGTCCCGCCCCGCGGCGTTCCGACGAAGTCGAGCAGCCCGCTCTGCCCGATTTTCTGATGAAACCCGTGAGTCGCCCTCCGGAACCGGAAGCGGATGCCGTCCATGACAACGATGCCGGCGACGAAAAGCCCAAGCGACGTCGCGCCGCGACGACGACCCGGCGCACCACCCGCAAGGCTGCGACGGAGGGCGGCGAGTCCGGCGAGGAGGCACCGGTGAAAAAGCCCGCAGCCGCAGCACGGAAATCGCCGCGCAAGGCTGCTTCGGCTGATGCGGGTGCAAATGACGGCGGTTCCGGCGATGGCGCCTCCGACAAGACCGCAGCGGAATAAGGCGTCCGCGCAGTCGCCCCCGGCGGATCCGTCCCGTGCGGGCTGATTGGACGCTGCGCGCTCTGTTCGCACGGGCGCGTAGCCGGAACATGGCCGATGCCCTGTGCGACGCTTCCCGCCGTCAGGTGCTTTCGTTCGCCATCCGCGTCAGCTAAGCTTTCCCCATGAAACGCCTGATCCTGCTCCGCCACGCCAAATCCGACTGGCCCGCCGGTCTCGACGATCTCGATCGCCCGCTCAATCCGCGCGGGCGCGAGGCAGCGCCGCGTATGGGACGTTATCTGGCCGATGAGGGGCTGCTGCCGGACCTCGCCATCGTCTCGCCGGCCAGCCGCACCCGCGAGACTTTCGATCTCGTGGTGCAGGCGCTTCGCGAACAAGCCGGTGAAGAGCCGCCGATACGGGTGGACCGGCGGATCTATGAGGCGCCGCCCGAACTGCTGTTGCAGGCCGTACGCGAGACCGACGATGCGGTGCGCACGCTTCTGATGGTCGGCCACAATCCCGGTACGCAGGAACTCGCCCGGCTGCTCACCGGCTTCGGCGACCGTTATGCCTTTTCGCGCCTGACCCAGAAATATCCCACCGCCGGCCTCACCGTGCTCGATTTCGACATCGAGAGCTGGCGCGACGTATCGCAGCGTGAGGCGCGGCTCGACCGTTTCGTCACGCCCAAAGGCCTTGACGCAGGCCTCGATACCGGCATGGGAGACGGCTGAGGCCGGTTTCGGTCAGATATTGTCCGGATCGGGACGCTGCATCCAGCGGATTACCGGCATGATCGGGATGATCCAGGCCAGGCCCAACGCGGCGTAGGAGATCACCTGGATGACCTGCGGCGCAGCCATGATGCGGCTTTCCGCGATCGCCATGGCCACGGGGCCATAGAGCATGACGAAGGTGATGATGGCGATCGTGCCGATGAATTTGCGGGTACGTTGCGTCATGAATGATCTGTCCGGCCTGTTCGGATCGAACCGCGAGCGGGTGCGGCGAAGCTGTGCCTAGCAGCTTCGCGATGAAAACTCTATGTGTACCGGGTGATCAGCTTATCAAGGGCGCCGGCGCCGGCGAACCGGGTTTGGAGAGGGCAGATGGCGGCAGGAGATTCAGCAGGCGAAAACATGCGTGACCGGGGGTTCTTCCCGGGACCGGCATTCGTCCAGGGGCCGGCATTCTTGCCGGACAGGGCCGTGCGCGCCTGGATCTGGACGCTGGTGGGTTTCGTTCTCGCCATGGTGACCGTCGGTGGCGCCACCCGGCTCACCGGATCGGGCCTGTCCATCACCGAATGGGCGCCCGTGACCGGCGCGATCCCGCCCTTGTCGGAAGCCGCATGGCTGGCCGAATTCGAGCGTTATCGCCAGATCGACCAGTATCGCCTGCTCAATCAGGGCATGTCGCTGGCGGAGTTCCAGGTGATCTATTGGTGGGAATGGGGGCATCGCCAGCTCGGGCGCGCACTTGGCTTCGTCTTCTTCCTGCCGCTGATCTGGTTCTGGCTCAGGAGCCGCATCACCACCGGCTTCGCGCTGACGCTGATCGCGATCGGCGCGCTCGGCGGCATGCAGGCCTTCGTCGGCTGGATCATGGTCGCTTCCGGGCTGGAAGAGGGGATGATCGCAGTGGCGCCGATCAAGCTGATGACGCATCTGATGCTGGCCAGCATCATCCTCGTCGCGCTGACCTGGATCGCGACCGGCCTGCGCTCCGGCAGGGTCGAGCCGACGCCGCGCGCGGTCGCGCTCGGCGCTTACGGGCTTGTGGGCGTGATTCTATTCCAGACGGCACTCGGCGCTCTGGTCGCCGGATCGCGGGCTGGCTGGACCTACAATACCTGGCCGCTGATGGACGGCGTCTTCATTCCGTCGATGGCGGTGCTTTTCCCGCTCTCGCCCTGGTACGCCAACATTTTCGATACTGTCGCGACGATCCAGTTCAACCACCGCATGGTGGCCTATCTGCTCGTCGGCTACGCGCTCTGGCACGCCTGGCGCGTGGGGCGGCTGGCACCGGGGACGGTGCATCTGCGCCATGCCCGGATCATGGCCGGGCTGGTTCTGGCGCAGGTGGTGCTCGGGATCGTCACGCTGCTGCTCGCGGTGCCGCTCTGGGCAGGGCTGGCGCATCAGGTGTTTGCGATGCTGCTTCTGGCCATGGCGGTCGTGCATGCCCGCATCGCCCGCGATGCCGCACCGGCGCGGCGCCGCGTCGATACCGGTCAGCCGCTGCCCGTGGGCGGGGCTCAGATCTCGCCGTGACGGGCGATCAGCGCCTCGGCCTCGTCGATATCCTCGGGGCTGTTGGCGTTGAAGAACGGATCCACCGGCGTGACCGGCCAGGCCGCATGGGCGACGCCGTGGCGCGCCGTCCAGCGGTCGATCTTGCGCATATCCTCCACGACGAGCGCATGGCGCAGATCGGCGCGCAGAGCCACGCTCCACAAGCCATTCACGGGATGCGTACGCCCATCGCTCTCGGCACAGGCAAGCGGCACCCCGGCTGCTTCGCGCGCCGCATGCAGCCGTGAAACGTAATCGCGCGGCAGGAATGGCGTATCGGCGGCGACCGAAGCCACGTACGCGATTTCGGGGTGCTGCGCTGCCACATGATCGAGCGCGGCGAGGATGCCGGCCAGCGGGCCGGCGAAATCGGGGATATCGTCGGCCACGACCGGGAGCCCGGTGAAGCCGAAGCGCTGTGGATCGCCATTGGCGTTGAGGATCAGCGCGCCGCATTGCGGCCTCATCCGCTCGATCACGCGGGCGAGGATGCTGCGCCCGCCGATCTCGCGCAAAGGCTTGTCCCCGCCACCCATGCGCCGCGCGAGGCCGCCTGCGAGCAGGACGCCGATGGTTTGCGGATGCGCGTTCGCGCTCATGATGTCTCCGGTTGCCTGTTGCCGCCCGGGAGCAGGATAGGCGCGGTGTCGGGCCTTGACGAGGGGGTTACGCGATTCAGCCGACGGCGGGGGCATTCTCCCGCATCAGCGGATTGCCTTCGGGCGTGTCGTTGAGGTGGCAGGCCGAGAGCCGGCCCTTGCCCACATCCTTGAGGGCGGGGCGCTCCTGACGGCAGCGGTCGAAGGCGAAGGGGCAGCGGGGATGGAAATGACAGCCGGGCGGTGGCGTCAGTGGCGAGGGAATTTCTCCCTTGAGCGCGGTGAAGTGTTTCTTCTTCGCATCGAGGCGGGGAACCTCGTCGAGCAAGGCGCGCGTATAGGGATGGTTGGGGCGTTCGAAGATCGCATCGGTCCCCGCGAGCTCGACGATGCGCCCGAGATACATCACCGCCACGCGGTCGGAAATGTGCTCGACCACGCCGAGATCATGGCTGACGAAGACATAGGTCAGGTCGAGCTCGCGCCGCAGATCCATGAACAGGTTCAGCACCTGCGCCTGGATCGAGACGTCGAGGGCGGCGGTGGATTCGTCGCAGACCAGCACTTTCGGGTTGACCGCGAGTGCCCGCGCAATACCGATACGCGCCCTCTGGCCGCCGGAAAACTGGTGCGGATAGCGCATGCGGGTCGCCGGATCGAGCCCGACCTTGCGCATCACCTCCGAGACATAGCCGTCGATCTCGTTGCGGCGGATGATGCCGTGCACGACCGGCGCCTCGCCGATGATGTCCACCACGCGCATGCGCGGATTGAGCGATGCCATCGGATCCTGAAAGATCATCTGGATGGCGAGATCCGTGGCACGGCGCTCGGTCCCGACCATCTTGCTGACTTCCTTGCCGTGATATTTCACGGTGCCTGCACTCGCCTCGAGAATGCCGGCGATGACCCGGCCGAGGGTGGATTTGCCGCAGCCCGATTCGCCCACGAGCCCGACGACCTCGCCTTTGGCGACGCTCAGATTCACGTCATCGACGGCGCGGACCACCTGATCCTCGAGGCCGGCCCCGAACAGATTGGCGATCTTCTCCGCCATGTCGAGGCTGCGCACGAAGCGTTTGTGGACCTGGCCGAGTTCGAGAATCGGCGCAGACGCGCCCGGGGCGATCCCGGGGCTGGCGGCGGTCCCGGCCTTGACCGGATTGTTGTCGGCTTGTGTAGTCATGACGAATGTCCTCGCCGTGTGTCTCAAGCGGCCGCAGGCGTCGGCGACGACAGCGGATGATGGCAGCGCGCGGCGCGTCCGCCCTCATAGGGCGTGGCTTCCGGCATGGTCGTTTGACAGATCTCGGTGGCATGATCGCAGCGCGGCGCGAAGGGGCAGCCCTGCGGCAGATTGCCCAGTGAGGGCGTCATGCCGCGGATCTGTGCGAGCGGTTCGCCGCGCTTGTTGCGACTGGGAACGGAGCCGATCAGCCCGGCGGCATAGGGATGAATCGGCGCTTCGAGCACGGAGCCGACCGGCCCCTCCTCGACGATCCGCCCAGCATACATCACCGCAACGCGGTCGGCGAGGCCGGCCACGACGGAAAGGTCATGCGTGATCCAGACGAGCGCCGTTCCGGTCTCGGCGCACAGATCCTGCACCTCGGAAAGGATCTGCGCCTGGATGGTGACATCGAGCGCCGTGGTCGGCTCGTCGGCGACCAGCACGGTCGGGCGGTTGAGCAGCGCGGTCGCGATGGCCACACGCTGGCGCATGCCGCCGGAAAACTGACCCGGATAGGCCTTGAGACGCTCGTCGGCGGAGGGGATGCCGACTTTCTCCAGCGCCCGACGCGCCCGTTCCCGCGCGGCCTTCTCGGAGATCTTCTCATGGGCACGGATGGCTTCGATCATCTGCGTATCGATGCGCAGCACGGGGTTGAGCGTTGTCATCGGATCCTGAAAGATCATCGCGACATCCTTGCCGCGCACACGCCGCAACTGCTCTTCCGGCAGGCCGACGAGCTCGCGCCCGTTCACCGTGATGGAGGAGCGCGGACTGATCTGGCCGGGCGGATCGATCAGGCCGAGCACGGCGAGGCCGGTGACGGATTTGCCCGAGCCGGATTCGCCGACGAGCCCCAGAACCTCGCCGGCGCTCACGGTAAAGCTGATATCATTGACGGCCGTGACCAGCCCCTCGCGGGTGCGGAACGTGACCGACAGGTCTTTGACATCGAGGACGGCCTTGCTCATCGCCATACGTCCCTTTTCATCTGCAATGCTCCAGCGGGGAGCGGTCATATCTGCGAGCGCGACCGGCGCAGACTGTGCGCCGGCCCTGTGCTAGCGCGAGAGCCTGGGATTGAGCACATCGCGCAAGCGGTCACCGACGAGGTTGATCGCCACGATCAGGATCACCAGCGCCACACCGGGGAAGGTGGAGATCCAGTAGGTTCCCGAAAGCAGATAGCCGTAACCATTGGCGATCAGCATGCCGAGTGAGGGCTCGGTGACCGGCACGCCGACCCCGAGGAAGGACAGTGTCGCTTCCAGCGCGATGGCATTGGCGACCTGCACCGTCGCCACGACGATCAGCGGCGGCAGGCAGTTTGGCAGAAGGTGCTTGAAGACGAGCCGGCGCGCGGGCAGCGACAGGCAGCGCGCGGCTTCGATGTATTCGCGGCGCTTCTCCACCAGGGCCGAGCCGCGCACGGTGCGCGCATAATAGGCCCATTGCACGATGATCAGTGCGATGATCACCTTGTCGACGCCCCGCCCGAACACGGCGAGCAGCACGAGTGCCACCAGGATCGCGGGAAAGGAGAGCTGGAGATCGACGACGCGCATCAGGAAGCTCTCGGTGCGCCCGCCCATATAGGCGGCGAAGACGCCCACCGATGCGCCGATGATGGCGGCGATCAGCACCGAGGAAGCGCCGACCGTCAGCGAGATCTGCATGCCGTAGAGGACGGCGGAGAACATGTCGCGGCCCTGGTCATCCGTTCCGAGAATGGCGAGCATGCCGGTATCGAGCCGCTCGCCGGGGGGCAGCATGTTGTCCATGATCGACAGGGTCGCCAGATCATAGGGATTCTGCGGGGCCCAGAGCGGTGCGGTGAAGGCGGCGACGACGAGGATCACCAGAACCACCAGCCCGATCGTCGCCGTCATGCTCTCGAAGAAAGCAGCGACATGCCGGCGCAGCAGGCTCTCGCCCTGCTCGACGGGACGTGGCGGGTTCGTGGCAGATGGCTGCGTGACGGCCTTTTCGATCGTATCGGTCATGACGGTCAGCCCTTCGATTCGGTCAGGCGCACGCGGGGATCGATCGCTGCATAGAGCAGATCGACGACGAGATTGATGATGACGAAGACGACGACGGTCAGCATCAGATAGGCCACGATCACCGGGCGATCGAGGCGGTTGATCGAATCGATCAGCAGCTTGCCCATGCCGGGATAGGCGAAGACCGTCTCCGTCACCACGGCGAAGGCGATCATCGAGCCGAGCTCGAGGCCGAGCACCGTGACCACCGGGATCATCATGTTCTTGAGCACGTGCACGAAGACGATGCGGTTGCGCGACAGGCCCTTGGCGCGGGCGAAGCGCACGTAATCCTGCAGCATCACCTCCCGCGTGCCGGCCTGGGCGATGCGGATCACCAGCGAGGCCTTGTAGAGCGAGAGCGTCAACGCTGGAAGGAAGAGATGGCGCAGCCCGTCCCATGTGAACATCGAAAGCTGCAAGCCGAAAATCTCGACGGTCTCCCCGCGTCCGCTCGCCGGCAGCCAGCGCAGCTGCACGGCAAAGAGCAGGATCAGCATCAGGCCGAGCCAGAAATTCGGCAGTGAGAAGCCGAAGATCGAAGTCGTCATGATCGAACGACCGAGCAGCGATTCGGGCTTGAGGCCGGCAATGACGCCCAGCGGCACACCGAGCAGGATCGAGAGGATCAGCGCCACCAGCGCCAGTTCCATCGTCGCGGGGAAGCGCTGGAGGATCACGTCGACGGCGGGCTGCGCATAGACGAACGAGCTTCCGAGATCGCCCTGGAGCGCGTTCCAGATGAACACGCCGAACTGCTCCCAGAGCGGGCGATCAAGGCCCAGCCGCGCGGTGATCGCCTGGATCTCCTGCTCATCCGCATCCGGATTGGCCAGGATCGCCACCGGATCGCCGACGGCGTAGACGGCCAGGAAAACCAGTGTGGCCATGACGGCCACAACCAGTGCGGACTGGCCGATACGACGAATGAGATAAACCAGCATGGCGGCTGTCTCACGTTAGAGGGAAAGTTGCCGTGTACGACCCTGCGTAAGGATGTACTTGGCAAGAAGAGCACTGCGGCGCGCTCAAATCAATGAGCCGTGGAGAAACCGCCTTTCGCAGGGTTTTGCAAGGGAATCCGCAAGGGAATCCGCAAAAAAATCCGGCATGCCTTGAATTGTGCGCATGCAACGACTTTCCCTGGATTGTGTCTCGAGCCGTTACGAAAATCCCGGCGTGCAGAAGGGTGGCGGCGCGTGAGCTTTCGGCAGATGCGATGCGGGCGATGCCGAAGCACCGCCCGCATACCGATTCCCGTCCTCACTCGGCGGGGCGGACCATCATGGCGATGGTGTACTGGTCGACGCGGGGCGTGAGTTCCAGACCTTCTGCGAAGGCCCAGGGGGGGACCTCGAAGTGCAGCGGCACGGTGGCGTAGTCTTCCATTGCCATGATCGAGGCGCGTTGCAGGATTTCCTCGCGGGCATCGTCGTCGACGGTGCGGCGGGCTTCCATGACGAGCGCGTCGATGGCGGGGTTGGAATAACGCTGCCGGTTGGTCGAACCCATGCCGGTATCGGGATCGCGGGTCGCGACCAGCGCCGTGAGCGAGTTGGCCATCTCCCCGAAGCCGCCCCCCAGCCGGCCAGCCACATGCCGAATTCCTGGTTGTTGCGGCTGGAGAAGAAGGTCGAGGCCGTCATTGCATCGACACCCGTGCGAATGCCGATCCGCGACAGGAACTGCGCCACGGCCTGGGCCACGCGCTCGGCGTTGATGTAGCGGTCGTTGGGAGACGAGAGCGTGATCTCGAAACCGTCACCGAAGCCGGCCTCTTCCAGGAGCTCGGCCGAACGCTCGGGATCATACACGTCCGGCTCGGCGTCTTCGCGGGTACCAAACAGCGGATAAGGCAGAAGCTCGCCCGCCGGCACGGCCACGCCGCCCATCACGCGCTCGACGATGGCGTCGCGGTTGATCGCCTTGGAGATGGCCTCGCGCACGCGCACATCGGCAAACGGATTGACGCCATCGGTACCCGACACGCCCGGGGGCACGTCTTCGCCGCTATCCATGTGCAGATAGATGACACGGTTCGACAGGCCCTGGTCGATCTGGAAACCGGCCTCGCGGATGGTGTCGAAATCCTGGATCGGCGGCGTCTCGATGACGTCCACGTCACCGGCGAGCAGCGCCGCGACGCGGGCCCCCGGATTGGCGATCGGGCGCAGGGTGACGTTGTCCCAGCTCGGCGTGCCGTCCCAGTAATCGGCGTTGCGGGTGAGTTCGATACGGTCGCCCGGCACGAAGTTCTCCAGCGTGTAGGGGCCGGTACCGATCGCCGTCTCGGGGCTCGAGAAATCCGTCGAAGCCGGCAGATCGCCCATATTGGCGCAGCCATCGGCGGAGAATTCCACGCCCTCGCCGCCATAGACCGAGGCGTTGAGCATCGCCACCGAGGACATGTTGGTCGGCAAAAGCGGCGACGGGCCGTCCGTGGTGAAGGTGATGGTCGAACCGTCGACCTCCACGCCGACGATGTCGCGCACGAAGCTGGTGAAGGAGGAGGGCGAGCCCTCGACCATCGGCACGCGGCAGATCGAATAGATCACATCCTCGGCCGAGAATGCATCGCCATTGGAGAAGCTCACGTCGTCACGCAGGGTGAATTCCCAGGTCGTGTCGGTCGTCGCTTCCCATGCCGTGGCCAGCGAAGGATGGATCAGCATGTTCTCGTCGGAATAGGTCAGCGACTGGAAAATGTGCTGACGCAGCGCGTTGTTCGGCCCCAGATTGTGGAAATGCGGGTCCATCGAGGACGGCTCCGAACTCAGACCGATCCGCAGATCGGCGGCTGTCGCGGGCGCCGCGGCCAACAGGGCCAGCGGCAGGGCCAATCTTGCAATGCCGTGCTTCATGACGATTCTCCTCTGGATCGGGACGTTTCGGTGCCCCTATGATTTTTCTGCGCCAAGCCATCAGTTTTTTGCATAGCGTTATTGCGCAAGCGCAACAAATTGGTAATATCTAGATGGTGTATTGTCACCATTAAAAATGATCAGATTTTGTAATAGAGGTATGCAGAAAATGGAAAACGAAGAGGATGGCGGGNGCTCCTCCCGTCCGAGCGTGCGCGAACTGGAAGTGCTGCATGCGGTGATCACCACGCGAAAGACGACCGCTGCTGCACAACGATTGGGTGTTTCGCAGCCGGCCGTGTCACGGGCGATCGGGGCGCTGGAGGCGCGTCTGGGGCGCGATCTGTTCGTCCGCGATGGCGGGCGCCTCGTCCCGACTGCCGACGCCTTCGCCCTCGACGCCGAAGCCGCGCCAATCTTCGCGGCTCTGGCGCGGCTGTCGAACTGGCCGAACACGCCCAGCGTCGGAACCCTGCTGCGCATCTTCAGCACGCCGACCATTGCCCATACGTTTCTCGCGCCGATGGTGACGCGTTTTCTCCAGGTCGAGCCCGATACGCGGATCCAGATGGAGATCGGACGCTCCGATGACGCCGTTGGATCCGTCGCCGACGGCACCACGGATCTCGGCGTGCTCGACGTGAAGGCGGCGCATCTCGGTGTGCGGGCCGAGCCGTTCCGGCAATCCGTCGCGCACGTGCTGATGCCCTCCGATCATCCGCTCGCGGAAAAGGAGACGATTCGGCCTACCGATATCGGTGATTCGCCGATGATCGCCGTCACGCGGCGCTTCTCGGCCCGCGCGCGGCTGGAGCGCGCCTTTGCGGAAGAGGGTATCGAGCCACGTACGGTGCTTGAATCGGGAACGGTACAATTCCTGCTGGAGATGGTGCGTGCAGGTGTCGGGATTGCCGTTATCAATCCGTTCCCGATCGCCTATGTTGCGGGTTCGGGGCTGGTCTTCCGGCCGTTCGAGCCGATGATCGAATACGAGACGTCCTTCGTGTTCCCGGCGGTCGGCGGAAACCTTCCGGTGGCACGGCGGTTCGTCGATTTCGTGCGCGCCGAGCAAATGAACCTGGTGCCGGCCGCTTAGCCGACCATCAGAATATACAGGGAGCTGTTATATGTCCTATGACAGGATCGCATCGATTCTGTCGACGCTGGTGGCGTTCGACACGACGAGTCGCAATTCCAATCTCGCGATCATCGACTGGATCGAGCGCTTCCTTGCCCCGCACGGTTTCAGCTTCGAGCGGATCTACGATGAAACCGGGCTCAAAGCCAATCTGTGGGCCAGTATCGGCCCGCAGGACGAGCCCGGCTTCGTCCTCTCCGGCCATACCGATGTCGTTCCCGTAGACGGGCAGAACTGGTCGAGCGACCCGTTCACCGTGACCGAGCGGGACGGGCGGCTCTACGGGCGTGGGACCTGCGACATGAAGGGCTTTCTCGCGGTCTGTCTGGCCAATGCCGAGCGCATGGCGCAGGCGCCGCTCGCCCGCCCGATCCACTTTGCCTTCAGCTATGACGAGGAGGTGGGCTGCGTCGGTGCGCGCGGCCTCGTCTCATGGCTGCGTGACCAGCCGGTCCGGCCACAGGCCTGTTTCGTGGGGGAGCCGTCCGGCATGCAGGTGGTGCTGGGCCACAAGGCCAAGCGCAGCCTGGTCGCCACGATACGTGGCCTCACGCGCCATTCCTCGCTTGCGCCGCAGGGGGTGAACGCGGTGGAGTTCGGTGCGCTGCTGGTGGCCGAGATCCGCCGGATCGCGGAGGAGCTGCAGGAATCGGGGGCGCGCGATGCACTCTACGATGTTGCGCATACAACGGCGCATGTGGGCATCATGCAGGGCGGCACGGCGCTCAATATCGTGCCTGATCGCTGCGAAATCCGCTTCGAGTTCCGGGCTGTCGGCCAGGATGATCCCGACACGCTCGTGCAGCAGGTCAAGGATTATGCCAGCCGGGTGCTGGAGCCGCGCATGCAGGCGGTCGATCCGGCGAGCGGCATCGATATCGACGTCTTCGCCGGTTTTCCCGGTCTCGATACCGAGCCCGAGGCCGATGTCGCGACGCTCGCCAAGCGGCTTGCCGGGCGCAACGACCACGCCAAGGTCGCCTACGGCACCGAAGCCGGTTTGTTCCAGGCCATCGCAGAGGTGCCCACGGTCATCGTCGGTCCCGGCGCCATCGCCCAGGCGCATCAGGCCGATGAATGGGTGGCGATCGACGATTTGATGAAATGCGATGCCTTCATTCAGGCGCTGGTCGAGCACGCCACACGCGCTTAAGCGGCCTCAGAACGCCTTGAAGGTGATGATGGTCTTGGTGTCGTCGATCTCGGGGATCGTCTGAACCTTCTCGGCGACGAAATGGCCGATATCCACGTCGCGGTCGATGTGGAACTTGGCCAGGATGTCGTAATCACCGGCGGTGGAGTAGATTTCCGAGGCGATTTCACGATCGGCGAGTTCCATCGCCACGTCGTAGGTCTTGCCCAGCTTGCATTTGATCTCGACGAAGAAGGTCTGCACGGAATGCGCTCCTGTTGGTTGGGCGCGAGGGCGCCCGTTCATGATCGCTGTGATCTAACCCGTCCTGACGCTGGGGCAAAGCCACTTGTGCGGGGCGGCAATGATCATCATCCGCCGGCCAGCGCGACCACCCGGCGCGTCATCGCCGAATCAGGATCGGCCAGCCCGGCGATCACATCGAAATGATGGCATGCGTCGATGCGTGCGTAGCGTGTCGCGACGCCGGCTTCGCCCCAGCTCGCGGCGATGCGCTCGCTCTGGCGATGATATTCCGCACTCTCCGCGCCGCCGACGACGGCATCGAGGATGGCGCCGGGGTGCGGCGGCGGATTGTGCAACGGGCTCACCGCACGCGCGGATTCGGCATCGAGGCCGAGCGCCTTGTTGATCGAGGTGGAGATGAGGGGCTCCAGATCGAACAGACCCGATATCGCGTAAGCGGCGCGCACGCTGTCCTGCGCCAGATCCGGGTCCTGCGCGCGCCAATCCGTCGCGAGCATGCAGGCGGCGAGGTGCCCCCCGGCAGAATGGCCGGCAATGACGAGGGGGCGACCGAGCTTCAGGAGCACCCGGCAGGCCTCGCGCATCTGGTCGATGATTCCGGTAATGCTGTTGTCGGGGCACAGATCATAGCCGGGCACCGCCACCGAGATGCCATGCGCGTTCGCGCCTTTCGCCATATGGCTGAAATAGCTGCGTTCCATCGCCTGCCAGTAGCCGCCATGGATGAAGACGAGCGTCGCCGCGCCGCGCGGATCGGCGGGCGTGAACAGGTCGAGCACCGCGCGCTCGCCGGGGCCGAAGGGGATGGGCGTCGGCGGCGTATGCTCGCGATAATCCGCCGCATCGGCGATCCAGCCTGCGATATGCGCAGGATGATCGGGAACACGGGCGCGGTTGTTGTATTCGGCTTCATAATCGATCACGCTCATGCTGCTTCCTCCCCGCCGGTTCCCCGGCGATCCGTTTGCATGAAAGTGCATGAGACAGGCGGGCCGCGCAACTTCGCGCGTATTGCACCAATCGGGAAAGTGCGCATGGTCGCTTTGACAAAGATGTCTGGACCGGGCGCAAACTCGGCGCTCCGAGATGATTGGCAGATGAATGGCGGCATGATGACGGATCCGGTTCTGATCGAAGTAACCCGTAACGGCCAAGTGGAATCACGCCATTGCGGCATGGTGGCGATCAGTGACGCCAATGGCGGTCTCGTCGCCGGTATCGGCGACTTCGCGCGACCGGTCTTTCCGCGTTCCGCCGTCAAGGCGCTGCAGGCGCTGCCGCTGGTCGCGTCCGGCCTGGCCGAGAAGCTCGGCCTCGGGGCGCCGGAAATCGCACTCGCCTGTGCCTCGCATTCCGGCGAACCGGCGCATGTAACGACGGCGCAGGGCATGCTCGCGCGGGTGGGGCGCGACGAGAATTGCCTCGAATGCGGCGCGCATTGGCCGATGAACCAGGACGCGATGCGCGCGATGGCGCGGCGCGGTGAAACCCCGCATGCAGGCCATAACAACTGCTCGGGCAAGCATGCGGGCTTCGTCTGCCTCGCCTGTGCTGCAGGGCACGATCCCGCCGGCTATATCGACCCCGATCATCCGGTCCAGCAGCAGGTGCGCGCCGCGCTCGTGCGCATGACCGACACGCCGCATGAGCCGGTCAATCGCGGTATCGACGGCTGCTCGATCCCGACCTATGCCGTCCCGCTCGAATCCCTCGCCCGCGCTTTCGCACGCTTCGGCAGCGGGGAGCGGATGCCCGCCGATTACGCGCAGGCAGCGCGTGTGATCCGCAATGCGGTGGCGCAGGCGCCGTTCATGGTGGCAGGGACCGGGCGTTTCGATACGCGCGTGATGGAAAGATTCTGTGATCGCGTCTTCATGAAAACCGGCGCCGAGGGGGTCTATTGCGCGACGATACCGGAGCGCGGTCTCGGCATCGCCGTCAAATGCGCCGACGGCACGACGCGCGCTTCGGAGGCGATCATGGCGCGCATCCTTTCGGCGCTGCTGGCCCGGGACGACGATGAGCGCGCCTTCCTCGATGATCTGGCGCACGCGCCCCTGACGAACTGGAACACGATCACCGTCGGGGCGCTGCGCCCGGCGGATGCGCTGAATGACGCGCTTGCGCGTATCTCATGAGGCTGCGCGTATTCGATGACGATGCCGGCGCGCGCCTCAGGAGACCTTGCCGCGCACCTTCAGGAAGCGCATGGCGCGCTCTGAAAGCTCGGCGGTGAGGCCGTCGTAGTTTGCGAGATCCTGTTCGATCTGCTTTGCCGGAATGCCAAGCCGCGAGGCGCGTATGGCGAGAACATCCTTGAAGCCATCCTTGCTCAGCCCCATCGCCTTGCAGGCGACGGCGATGCCGCTGGCTTCCTTCTGGAGCAGGGCCCGCAATGCCTGGGTGTTTGGAATATCACTGAACGTGCTGACGACCTGGGCGAGGTCGAAGGCGCGATCATCCTTGCATAAGAGGGAGACCACATCGTCGATCTCGCGCTTGCCTTCCTTGAGATCGGCGATCAGCAGCCGCACTTCGAGGCGCCGCTCACGGGCCTTGCGGGCGAATTGCTTGTTCTTGCTGGCGTCAATGACTTCGGTCTCGACCTCGGGTGTGTGCGTCAGGCTCATCTGGGCGGCGATCTGCAGAACGCGCCGCGCCTGTGTCGCGGGCAGACCATCAGAGCGCTCGGCGAGGTTGCGCGCGACCTGCGTGTCGCCGTCGCTGCGGCTGATCAGCGTATCGAGGCCGCGATCCGAAAATGTGGCGCCCTCATTGCCCGATACGGTACGCAAAACCTTGCGATCGCCGCGCTCGACGAGGACATCGGTAACGGTTTCCGACAGGCTGGCGCGCTCGGCGATCGCGGCGAGATGGGCCTGCGAATGGCTCACCGCGATGGCGGCCAGATCGTCGTCGCTGAGGACGGGCGAGAGGCGCAGAACCAATTGCGCGACCGATGCCTCGTCGTCGGTTGCCAGACGCTTCGCGATCGGGTTGGGCAATTGCGGCTCTGCCGCGACGCGCTCGGCATAGGCCGCGCGATCGTCGGAACCCATGGCGTCGAGGGAGCGCCGGGCGATATCGCTGTAATGCTCGGTCGCCGCCGCGCTGGCGTCCTCGTCAACCAGGAAGAGATCCGTTACTGCGTTCAACAATGTACGGCGGCCCTCGGAGGAGGTATCCGCAGACATTTCCGACAACCGTTCGAGCATGATGGCCTCAATTTCGTTTGCTCGAACATAACTGCCATAAATTGCTTCACACGGGGTTAATCTCGACGCTCAAACCTCTTTGAAAGAGTAATTAGTAACTCATATATTACGTGAATACGCGATACGCATCAATAAATAAATACAATCATTTATTGCGCCCTCCAATTCCCGCTCCGAAGGACGTCTCTTGCATCGTCTCGATTTGTCGCAGGCCCTGCGGCGCTGCGTCATGTCACGCGGAAAGGGAATATGGATGAACACGACATGCGCCGCACGTGCCGCGCCGCAGGCGCTCAGGGTCGAGTAATAGGCGGCATTGCACAGATAGCGCCCGGCGTCACGCGAGATCGCGGCGCGCAGGCCGCGCCGGCGCATGGCGCGCACCATTGCCGCAATCGGCGCTTGTGTACGACGGATCAGACGGGGATCCTTCCGGTCGAGCCGAAGGCTTGCATCCCCCACACCTCCGCCCGCATCGGGAAACAGGCGCGACACCCGGTTTCGGGCCTGACGCTCCGGTGTGATCGCGTCGCGTTTCGGTGCAACACCGAGGAGCAGCACCGCATCCGGATCACTCTCGCGCAGAGCCGGCAGCAGTTGCGTCTCGAGGGCGCTGTAGCGGGTATCGAGAATGCGCAGATCGACCTGCCAGCCGAGGCGGCGCCAGCGTGGATTCGCGGCGGCTGCGCGCGCCACGCGCTCGGATGGATTGCGCGGAACCCGGGGAAAGGGGCCGAAACCGGTGATCAGCAGGCGGGGCATGGGGACGCTCACAAACCGAGAATGCCAGCGATCTCGTCGGCGGCGCTGGTCGCGGGGAGCGCGCCGCGACGCACCTCGTCTTCCAGCGCACGAATGCGCGCGCGCAGATCGGCATCACCGTGCAGCCGGCGATGAATGCGTTCCTCGATCATGGCCCACATCCATTTGATGTCCTGCCCGCGCCGGCGCGCGCTGATCTCGCCCCTGGCTTCGAGCCGCGCATGGTGATCGCAGACATGCGCCCAGAGCGTATCGAGCCCGTCGCCCGTCAGCCCCGATATGGTGATCACCGGCGGGCTCCAAAGCGGCGAGGCCGGGGCGAGGATATGCAGGGCCGCGCGGTAATCCACTGCTGCGGCGCGGGCGCGCGTTGCGCCCTCGCCATCGGCCTTGTTGACGGCGATCATGTCGGCCAGCTCGATGATGCCTTTCTTGATCCCCTGCAATTCGTCACCGGCGCCAGGCAGCATCAGCACGAGGAAGAAATCGGTGAGATCGGCCACCGCCGTCTCGGACTGGCCGACGCCGACGGTCTCGACGAGAATCACGTCGAACCCGGCTGCTTCGCAGAGCAGCATGGTTTCGCGCGTCTTCGCCGCCACGCCGCCCAATGTGCCGGAGGCGGGGGAGGGGCGGATATAGGCGTTCTCGTCAACGGCGAGCCGCGCCATGCGGGTCTTGTCACCGAGGATCGAGCCGCCGGTGCGTGTCGAACTCGGATCGACCGCGAGCACGGCCACGCGCTTGCCCTGCGCCGTGAGCATGGAGCCGAGCGTGTCGATCGTCGTGGATTTGCCCACGCCCGGAACCCCGGTAATGCCGACCCGCAGGGCATTTCCCGTCTCGGGCAGAACCTCCTCCAGAAGCTGGCGCGCCGCATCGCGCCGATCCTGCCGGCGCGATTCGACCAGCGTGATGGCGCGCGCCAAAGCCGCGCGCTCGCCGGCGATCAGGCGCGCGCGCAGATCGGCGATGTCGATGGCGGGGGGCGTGTTGCGACCGGGGGATGGATGGGGAGAGGACATGAAACCCGTATTGACTCCTGATCTGATCGGCCTGCGTCAGCGGCAGGGCTGCGCGCGCGGCAACGCCCGCGAATCCGTGGCGCGAGAGTAGCGCCGGGGTCAGGCCGGGGCCAGTGTGAATTGCCCTTGCAGGTGCCCGAGCGCGGAATAAGGCGCAGCCGGCATGCTCCAGCTTGCTTACATTTATCAACCATTCCTTCACCACGATTTGGGTAAACCGAGTCCATAAAAGGGAGAAAACGCCGCATGTTCGCCAGAAAAATCGTGTCGATGGCCCCTGCTTCCGGTCAGGAAGCGCAGGGCAATGTCGAATCCGCCATCTGTGAAGCCCTGCAGGCGCTTGCGCGCGGCGAGGCGCCCGATACGTCCGCACTGCCGGCGCAGGTGGTCACGCATCTCAACGCGCTGGCTTCGGAAATCCGCGTACGCGACGCACGGGAACTGGAGAACACAGTCGCTTTCTCCATGCAGGCGAGTGAATCCATGACGGCGATCGCCCGCGCCACCGGCGAGGTGCGCGCGGTCGATCGCGATGCACAGGCCATGTCCGCCGCCGTCGAGCAGCTCGATGCCTCGATTCGCGAGATCAACGGCTTCGCCGCGCGCTCCATCGAAGCGCTCGACAATTGCGTGAGCGAGGCGTCGGGCGGATTGGAGGCGGTGCGCACGGCGCGGCGGGAGACCCGCAGCATCGGCGAGGCCTTCGCCACCATCGACGAGCGCGTGCGCGCGCTGGAGAACGCCGCGCAGCAGATCACGCAGATCGTCGATACCATCGCAGCCATTGCCGGGCAGACCAATCTGCTCGCTCTCAACGCCACGATCGAGGCGGCGCGCGCGGGTGAAGCGGGGCGCGGTTTCGCCGTCGTCGCGGGTGAGGTCAAGAATCTCTCCGGCCAGACGGCACGCGCCACGGAGGATATCCGGGCGCGGATCGACAATCTGCAAAGCGAGGTCACCGCCATACGCGGTGCGGTGGAGCACGCCACCGAATCCGTCTCCGCCGGCGTTGGCGCCGCCGATCAGGCAGAGCATTCCGTGGAGGCGACGGCCGGGGAGGTGTCGCAGAGCCACGGGCTGGTCGGGGAGATCGCCCGCGCCATCGCCGAGCAGTCATCGGCCACGGCGGAACTCGCGCAGGGCGTGATGCGAATCGCCTCCGATGCCCGCCAGGCACGCGAGCGGACGGAGGCGGTCGTCGCCGCCGCCGCCGGTTCCGAGGCGGTGATCGGGTCCAGTCTCCAGGAACTCGGCAAGCGGGCTATCCCCGATTACGTGCTGCATTGCGCCAAATCCGATCATCTGATCTGGAAAAAACGCCTCGCCGGCATGCTGGTGGGGGTCGCGCAGCTCGAGGAATCGGAATTGTCCGATCACAAGGCCTGCCGTCTCGGCAAATGGTACGAGGCTGCGCGCGCCGATTACAGCCGTTATCCGGCTTTCGTCGCGCTCGAGGCACCGCATGCCCGCGTGCACGATGCGGGCAAGCGCGCAGCACGGGCCTTCAATGCCGGTGATCTCGCCGCCGCCGAATTGGCGTTTCGCGAACTGGAAGAGGCCTCCGGCGCCGTCATCTCGGCTCTGGATGATCTCATCGCTCAGACAAGCGCGGCGCCGGGGCGCGGACATGCGGCAATGATTGCCTGACCGACGGATCTCTGCCGGGCGCCAAGATCTCTTGCGAGCGCCAAGATCTCTTGCGAGCGCCAGAATGTCTTGCGGGGATCATGCATGCACGCGCGGCATCATGCGGCGCGCGCTCCCCCCTGCGGGCCGATGACTCGCAGCCATGTCACGGAACACGAATCACGGAAAACGAAAAAACCTCCTGCCCGTTCTCGGGAGGAGGTTGTTCTCGGTATTGCGCAGACGCTCCCGGGTATCCGGGGCCTGCTTCAATCACAGCGCTCAAGCGACACGCCCCGTCTAAGGTCGCGCTGTCAGGCGCAGTCCATGCTCAGCGAATGCCGGATCGGTTGCCGATATTCAGCGCGCCTTGCCCTTGCTCGGCAAAAGGCCCTCGCGCTGCATGCGCTTGCGGATCAGCTTGCGGGCGCGGCGGACGGCTTCCGCCTTCTCGCGGGCGCGCTTCTCGGAGGGCTTTTCGTAATGACCGCGCAGCTTCATCTCGCGAAAGATGCCTTCGCGCTGCATCTTCTTCTTAAGAGCGCGGAGAGCCTGGTCGACATTGTTGTCACGAACGAGAACCTGCACGCGAAAACCTTCCTTGCTGTGATCGACTGCGCCTGTCAGCGCAGGATGGAATCGGAATACGGAAAGACACGGCGTCCGATCACTCGGACACCTGTCGGTTGGCGAAGCACATAGCAGACGCGCCGATGCTTGTCCACACATCGACGCGTTTCCTCAACTACGGATGATCGCGTCGCGCCCGCGCGCGAGGGAGCATGGCGCAGAACCCCGTGCAATGCCGGCTTTGCAAGGCTTTTGCCCGCGCCGCGACCCCGCCAAAACGGCGGCTCATGGATTTCCGGATGCGTCGCGTGCGCCTTCATCCTATACAGGCCGGACATTCCCGTTCGCGAATCGGCGATTCGGGCAGAAAGCTGCCACAGGGCGATAGCGGGGCGAGGAGCATCAGCGCGGTGACGATTCCGGAGGGGAGCAAGGGAATTCTGGCGCCCGAGAGCCGCGAGGATGATATCGATGCCTCGCTGCGCCCGCTCGCCCTGTCCGATTTCACCGGCCAGAAGGCCGCGCGCGCCAATCTCCAGGTGTTCATCGGCGCGGCGAAGGCGCGCGGCGAGGCGCTTGATCATGTGCTCTTCGTCGGGCCCCCTGGGCTGGGCAAGACCACGCTGGCGCAGATCGTGGCGCGCGAACTCGGTGCGAATTTCCGCTCGACCTCCGGCCCCGTCATCGCGAAGGCCGGCGATCTCGCTGCGCAGCTGACCAATCTGGAAGAGCGCGACGTGCTCTTCATCGACGAGATCCACCGCCTCAATCCCGCCGTGGAGGAAATCCTTTATCCTGCCATGGAGGATTTTCAGCTCGATCTCGTCATCGGCGAGGGGCCGGCGGCGCGTTCGGTGAAGATCGAATTGCCGAAATTCACCCTCGTCGGCGCCACCACCCGCGCCGGCCTGCTGACGACGCCTTTGCGCGACCGGTTCGGCATCCCGGTACGGCTCGAATTCTATACGACCGACGAACTCGAACTCATCGTCAAGCGTGGCGCGCGGGTCCTGAAGATCGGCATGAGCGATGACGGCGCCAACGAAATCGCCAAACGCGCCCGCGGCACGCCCCGCATCGCCGGGCGGCTTTTGCGCCGGGTGCGCGATTTCGCCATCGTCGAGGGGCTCGACACGGTGTCCCGCGCGCTGGCCGACAAGGCGCTGCGGCTGCTCGATGTCGATTCCGCAGGCCTCGACATCATGGACCGCAAGTATCTCATCATGGTCGCCGAGAGCTTTTCCGGCGGGCCGGTGGGCATCGAAACCATCGCAGCCGCCCTGTCCGAACCGCGCGACGCGATCGAGGAGATCATCGAACCCTTCCTGATCCAGAAGGGCTTCGTCCAGCGCACCCCGCGCGGACGTATCCTCACGCCGCATGCCTTCCGCCATCTTGGCCTGCCCGAGCCGCAACGCGGGCCGGAATCGGGAGTCCAGCCCGGTCTGTTCGATCCCGGTTCATCGCAGGGGCAGGGCTGAGTGCGCGACATTTTTGACACGCCTGATCCGAAAGCGCGTGAAGGCCATGCAAGGGGCGCATGACGGATCTGCCTGTCACGCCCTTGCGAAACTGTGATGCCCGCCATATTTTGTGCAGTGCAACAGACGACGTTCTCGTTGTTGCATGCCCTCCTTGGGCGTTTCCTCCCTAGACTTGGGCCGCTCTCCGGAGCGGCCCTTTTTTTGTGCCTGAGCCTGCATAGCCGATTGCGCATGAATCCTTGCTATGCCTGTGCGACGAAGGGTTATGATCAGATAAACGTCATTCAGGTCCCCGCATGTCAGCCCCGATCCCCGAACCCGGCCCCGATGCCGTCCTGCGGCGCGCCGTGATCGAGGCGCTGATCGGTGTTGCCATTCTTTCGGCCATGGATGCGCTGGTGAAGGGATTGGCCGGGCATCTCCCCGTCATCGCTGTCACCTTCCTGCGTTTCGCCTTCGGCGCCGTCGCGGCGCTGGCCGTGGCCGGGATCACGCGTCCGGGCTGGCCGAGTGCCGAAACCATGCGCGTCAACGGCTTTCGCGCGTTGCTGATCGTCTTCACCGCCCTGTGCTTCTTCTATGCGCTGAGCGTGCTGCCGCTGGCGGAAACGCTGGCGCTCGCCTTTCTCGCCCCCGTCTTCATGGCCTTGTTCGGGGCGGTCCTGCTGCGCGAGATCATCACCCGCCGGGTGGTGATCGCGCTGGCAGCCGGTTTCAGTGGGATGCTGATCATCGTCTTCGGCAAGGCGGAGACCGGGACGCTCGGACCGCAGGCCATGCTCGGCGCGATCGCGGCGCTCGCCTCGGCAGTGACCTATGCCCTCGCCATGGTGCTTCTGCGGGCCCGCGCCACGCGCGATTCGCTCGTCGTGATCGTGACGCTGCATAATCTGTTGCCGGCGATCATTCTCGTCTTCCCGGCTCTCATCGTCTGGACGGCGCCGACGGCGTTGCAATGGGGCTGGGCGGCCTTGCTGGGAAGCCTCGGCGTGGCCGGCCACCTGCTGCTCGCGAGCGCCTTCAAGCGCGCGGAGACCGGGCGGATCGCGCCGCTCGATTATACCTCGCTGATCTGGGCGGTGTTGTTCGGCTATGTCTTCTTCGACGAGATGCCGACGCTGTTCACTTTCGCCGGCGCGGGGCTGATCATTCTCGGCGCCCTCAACGCCTCGCGGCGATGAGCAGCGCGATTGCTCAAAGAAAGTATGCCAGCAGCGGCAGGGCGAGGGCCGTGATCAGCCCGTTCAGCCCCATCGCGAGCCCCGCATAGGCGCCGGCGACCGGATGCACCTGGAAGGCCCGGGCGACGCCGATCCCGTGCGCCGCCGTCCCCACGGCGAAGCCGCGCGCGCGCCAGTTGCGCACGCCGATCAGATCGAGCGCCAGCGTGGCGAAGATCGCGCCGATCGCGCCGGTGAGGATCACCAGCACCGCCGTCAGCGAGGGGAGCCCGCCGATCTGCTCGGAAACACCCATGGCGATCGGCGCCGTCACGGATTTGGGTGCGAGCGAGAGCAGCGTCTCGCGGCTCGCACCCAGCGCCCAGGCGAGGCCGAGCGCGCTCGCCACCGCCGTGGCCGAGCCGCAAAGCAGGGCCGTCATCAGCGGAACGGCGCGTCGCGCCAGCCGGGCGCCCTCGCGCCAGAGCGGCAGGGCGAGGCCGACCGTGGCGGTGCCGAGCAGGAAATGCACGAATTGCGCGCCGGCGAAATAGGTCTGGTAGGGAATGCCCGACACGGCGAGCAGCGCCACCAGCAGCACGACCGCGATCAGTACCGGATTGAGCAGGGGCGAGCCGGCGGCGCGCTTTTGCACGAAAAGCCCGAGCTGATAGGCGACGAGCGTCGCGGTGAGCCACAGGAGCGGCTCGGTGGCGAGATAGACCCAGAGTTCCTGCAGGGCCGGGCCATTCTCGGGCGGGGGCAGATCTGCGCGTGTCTCGCCGTTCATGGCTGCTTGTCCTCCTGCCCGCGCTCCTGCGGCGAAAGCGCGTCATAGACCAGCGCCGTCACGACGATACCCGCAATGGTGCTGCCGATCAGCGCCACCAGGATGGGCAGCCATTCCGCCCGCAACAGACCCAGATGCAACGATACGCCGACCCCGGCGGGCACGAAGAGCAGGCCGAGATTGGCCAGAAGCCCGTCGACGAGGCTGCCCAGCTTCTCGGCCAGGGTCGGGCGCACGCTCATGGCGGCGACGAGCAGGACCATGCCGAGCACCGGTCCGGGCAGCGGCAGGCCGAACAGGCGGGTGATGATCTCACCGGCGAGTTGAAAGATCAGGAGCCAGGTCGCGGCTTCGAGCATGGTTGAATCTCCGCAGGCGGGTTATGAGGATGGCACTGCGCCAACATAGACTCGCAAACCGTTTCAGCGAAGACCGGGAACTTTAAGGCGCCTCGCCCGTATTTTCCGGGGCTTGCGTGAGATCAAGGCATGGCGCACCTCTCGTTGCCATGACGGAACCCGCAGACAGCCCGCGCATCCGGAGATATCGCCTTGGCAGAGCCCGCCCCGGAAAAACCTGGTTCGCAAGCAGATGAGGCGCAGGCCTCCCGTGCGGCACGTCCTGATCGCTCGACCTGGATTGCGGGCGGCATCGTGCTCGCGCTGGTTCTGTGGATGGGATCGGGCTTCGTCTTTCCCGCCGAGGAGGAAGAGCAGGTCGTGCGCGATGAGCCGGTTGCGCCCGTCGCCGTCTCGGTGCGCGAATCGCAAGCGCAGCCGGTGGAGCAGGTCTTCATCGCCGAAGGCCAGGCCCTGCCGGTGCGCGATACGGTCTTGCGCGCCGAGATGTCCGGCGAGATCGTGGCGCTCGAAGCGGAGCGCGGTGACAGCGTCAGCGAAGGCGCCGTCATCGCCCGTTTCAATGATGAGGAGCGCGCTGCGGCCCGAGCCCAGGCGGAGGCCGAGCTGGAGCGCGCCGAGCGCGAGCTCGAACAGGCGGAAACCCTGCTCGATCGCGGAACCGGCACTCTCGATCGCGTCGTCAATGCACGCACTGCGCGCGCCGCTGCCGACGCGGCGCTGGTTTCGGCCCGCCGCGCCGAGCGTCATACGACGATCCGGGCGGGTTTCGACGGGCGGCTCGATGATCTCGATATCGAGACGGGTGAATTCGTCTCCGCCGGCGAGACGGTGGGACGTCTGATCGATCTCGATCCGCTGCGTGTCGAGATCCAGGTGCCGCAGCAGGTGCTGAGCGGCATCCATACCGGCATGCAGGCCGAGGTACGGTTTATCACGGGTGAGACAGCGCAGGGCGTCATCCGTTTCGTCGGCTCTGCTGCCGATCCGCGCACGCGGACCTTTCCTGCCGAGATCGCGGTGGACAATCCCGACAGCACGATACCGGCGGGCATCAGCGCACAGGTGCGCGTCCCCACTGAAGGGACCATGGCGCATTTCCTCTCGCCCGCCACCCTGGCGCTGTCCACCGACGGGCGCCTCGTCGTGAAGACGGTGGATGATGAGGATGTCGTCGTCGCTCACACGGTCTCCATCGTGCGCGCGCAGAGCGACGGCATCCATGTCGCCGGCCTGCCTGATACGGCGCGGGTGATCACCATCGGTCAGGGCTTCGTCAATGACGGCGATACCGTCGCGCCGCAACCCGATGAACGTGATGCACCAGAGCCGGGGGATGATCCGCAAGCCGTCACGCAGGCGCCGGATACGCAAGCGCCGGAAACCGGTACGCAAGGCGATGCGCAGGCGGTCAGTCCGCTCGATCCGGCTGATCCGGCTTCCGAACTGTTCGGCGATGACGCGCAGATGCCGTCACCGGGAGCGCAATGATGCTGATCGATGCCGCCTTTGCCCGCACCCGGGTCGTCCTGTTTCTTCTGGCGATGATCCTGGGGCTCGGCGCAATCGCCTATCAGATGATCCCCAAGGAGGCGACGCCGGAAGTCCCGATCCCGGTGATCTATGTCACCACCGGGCTCGACGGCATCTCGCCGGAGGATGGCGAGCGTCTGCTCCTGATGCCGCTCGAAACCGAACTGGGCACCATTGCCGGCCTGCGCGAGATGCGCTCGCAGGCAAGCGAAGGCCATGCCTCCGTGACGCTCGAATTCGAACCCGGTTTCGATGCCGAAGCCGCGCTCGACTCCGTGCGCACGGCCGTGGACCAGGCCCGTCCCGACCTGCCTGCGGATGCGCGCGAGCCCTCGGTGAACGAGGTCAATACGGCGCTCTTTCCCGTTCTCACCGTGATCGTCTCAGGCAATGCCCCCGAACGCAGTCTCAACCGTGTCGCGGGTGATCTGCGCGACACGATCGAGGGTGTCGAGGGGGTGCTCGAAGTCGATATCGGCGGGCAGCGCGACGAACTTGTCGAGGTGCTGATCGATCCCACCATCTTCGAGACCTACCAGATCACGTTCGAGGAACTGATCAGCCAGATCGAGCGCAACAACCGCCTGATCGCCGCCGGCACCATCGAGACGCAGGCCGGGCGCGTGGTGCTCAAGGTACCGGGTCTGATCGAGAACGAGGCGGATGTGCGTGACATGCCCGTGATCGTGCGCGACCGTACCGTGGTGACCTTCGCCGATGTCGCCAATGTCAGGCGCAGTTTCGAGGACCCGCAAGGCTTTGCACGCATCGACGGGCAGCCGGCGCTCGCGCTCGAAGTCAAGAAACGGGTGGCGGCCAACATCATCGAGACGGTGGATGGCGTGCGTGGTGCGGTCGATGCGACGGAGGCCGGGTGGCCCGGCAGTATCAGCGTGGATTACACGCTCGACATTTCCAAATACGTGCATGAAATGCTCGGCGACCTCGAATCCAACGTCATCGCCGCCGTGATTCTGGTGATGATCGTGATCGTGGCGGCACTCGGGCTGCGCAATGCCCTGCTCGTCGGCCTCGCCATTCCCGGCGCCTTTCTTGGCGGCGTCGCGGCCCTTTGGATGATGGGCTACACCATGAATGTGGTGGTGCTGTTTGCGCTGATTCTCGTCGTCGGCATGCTCGTGGACGGGGCCATCGTCACCACGGAACTGGCCGATCGCAAGCTGCAACAGGGGGAGCCGGCGCGCGAGGCCTATCGTGCGGCGGCCAAGCGCATGGCCTGGCCGATCATCGCCTCCACGGCGACGACGCTGAGTGTCTTCGTGCCGCTGCTGTTCTGGGGCGGTGTGGTCGGCGAGTTCATGAAATATCTGCCGATCACGGTGCTTTTGACGCTCACCGCCTCGCTCGCCATGGCGCTGATCTTCATTCCCGTCGCCGGCGGCCTGATCGGGCGCCGGCGCGTGCAGAGCGCCACTGCGCAGGCGCAATTGCGCGCGGCGGAGACCGGCGACCCGCGCGCAATGCGGGGATTCGCGGGATATTACATCCGCCTGCTCGAACGCGCCATCCGCCGCCCCGGCTTCACGCTGCTGCTGGCCATGGCCCTGTTGCTGGGTTCTTTCGCCGCTTACGGCAAGCTCGGCGCCGGCATCTCCTTCTTTCCCGAAATCGAGCCGGATTTCGCCCAGGTGCAGGTGCGCGCCCGCGACGACCTCTCGGTGCATGAACGCGATGCGCTGGTGCGACGGGTGGAGGAGCGCCTGATCGTCATGGAGGAGATCGACAGCGTCATTGCGCGCTCGTTTGCCGATTCGCGCGAGGATCCGGAACTGATCGGCACGATCCAGCTCGAACTGATCGACTGGGATGCCCGTCGCCCTGCCGCCGAGATCGCCCAGGAAATCCGCGAGATGACGAGCGATTTCCCCGGGATCGCCCTGCAGGTTCGCCTGCAATCCATGGGGCCGGGAACCGGCAAGCCGGTCCGGCTCGAAATGCGCGCCGCCGATGCGCAGCTGCGCGCCGAGGCGGTGGAGACCGTGCGGGCGCAGATGAAACGGCTCGGCGGCTTCACCGATATCACGGACACGTTGCCGCTGCCCGGGATCGAGTGGCGCATCAATGTCAACCGCTCGGAAGCTGCGCGCTTCGGCGCCGATGTCAGCCTGCTCGGCCAGGCGGTGCAATTGCTCACGCAGGGCGTGACCATCGCCGATTTCCGCCCGGAAAGCGCCGATGACACGGTCGATATCCGCGTGCGCTTCCCATCCGGCGACCGCACGCTGGAGGCGCTTCAGGGTTTGCGGGTGCCGACGCAGACGGGGCTGATTCCGATCACCAACTTCGTCAGCTTCGAGCCGGCGCCGCGCACGGGCGCGATCCAGCGGCTGGATCAGCGCCGCATGGTCGCCGTCGAATCGGATGTGGCGCCGGGATTGCTCGTGGATGAGCGCATCCGCGCCCTGCGTGCGGCTCTGGAGGAGGCGGATCTGCCGGAGGCCGTCGCGTGGTCCTTTGCCGGCGAGGCGCAGGACCAGGCGGAGGCGCAGGAGTTTCTCGTTGGCGCCTTCGCAGCGGCGATCGCGCTGATGTTCCTCATCCTCATCACCCAGTTCAACAGTTTCCGCCAGGCGGTGATCGTGATGAGCGCCATCATCTTCTCGATCGCGGGCGTGCTGATCGGACTGATCATTACCGGTCGGCCCTTCGGGATCGTCATGGGCGGGATCGGCATCATCGCGCTGGCCGGGATCGTGGTGAACAACAACATCGTGCTGATCGACACCTATAACGTCCTGCGCGGCGAGGGGGCCGGCGTGCGCGACGCGATCCTGCGCACCGGCGCCCAGCGCCTGCGTCCGGTCGTGCTCACCTCGCTGACCACGGCGCTCGGCCTGCTGCCGATGGTGCTCGGCATGAACATCGATTTCTTCCGCAGGGTGATGGTGTTCGGCGCGCCCTCCACGCAATGGTGGGTGGAACTCTCCAGCGCCATTGTCGGCGGGCTGCTCGTCGCCACCGTGCTGACGCTGCTGCTGACACCTGCCATGCTGATGCTGGCGCACGGGCGCGAGCGCGCAGGCAAGGCCGAATCGCAGGGCGTTCAGCGCGGATCGCAGGATGAGATCCCGCAAACCGCCTGAAGGGCACCTCAGGTGAAGAGGCGCTCGTCCTGCAGGTCGGCGTAGAGATGTGCGACCTCTTCGCCATAGCCGTTGTAGATCTGCGTGGGAATCTGTTCGTCGGTGCCGAGCATGCGTTCGCTCGCCTGGCTCCAGCGCGGATGGGGGACTTCCGGATTCACATTGGCCCAGAAGCCGTATTCGTCGCTGGCAAGCTCCTCCCAGAACGAGACGGGGCGTTCATCCGTAAAGCTGATGCGCACGATCGACTTGATCGATTTGAAACCGTATTTCCAGGGAACGATGAGACGCAGTGGCGCGCCGAACTGGTTGGCGATGGGCTGGCCGTATATGCCGGTGACCATCAGCGTCAGATCATGCGTCGCCTCTTCCATGGTCAACCCCTCGGTATAGGGCCACGGATACCAGGCCTGGCGCTGGCCGGATGCGATGCTCGCGTCTTCGAAGGTCTGCATCACCACATATTTCGCCGATGAGAGCGGGCGTGCCATGGCGACCAGATCGCGCATGGGAAAGCCCGTCCAGGGTACGGCCATGGCCCAGGCCTCGACGCAACGGAAGCGATAGAGCCGCTCTTCCAGATCGACGCTGCGGATCAGCCTGTCGATGTCAATGCTGCGCGGCTCCTCGACGAGCCCGTCGATCATGATGCTCCAGGGGCGTATCTCCAGCGATTGCGCCGCCGCCGCGACACGCTTGGAGGAGCCGAATTCATAGAAATTGTTGTAATTCGAGGCGACGCTTTCATCGGTGATGGCACGATCCAGGGTGAAAGCCGGATCCCGGGAAACGGGGTAGAGATCGGTGGTGGGATCATCCTCGCGGGCGACGGCATTGTCGCTGCAGGCCGCCAGACCGGGCAGTGCGGCAAGGCCGATACCGGCAGCAGCGCCCTTGAGGAAGCGGCGCCTGTTGCGAAAAACATCCTCCGGCGTCGCCTGACTCTCCGGGATTTCCCAGCTGCGTTTGTTTCTGATCAGCATTCAATCTCTCCAGGGCGATCACGACGACGACTTGCATTCCGCAAAGGAATTCGTGCTTTAGCGCCGAATTTCCCTTGCGTCATGTTTGCCGATGACCAGATGTGGCGCGCAGGCGGCGTTCTGGCAATGCCGCGAGATGCGCTTACCGGGATCCTCACAGGCTCGTGACCGATGATGATCCTCGCGGGGTGGCGGTGCGTAGACGCATTTTCTGGATGGCCGTGACTCGGAGAGCGGAATTTGGCGCGTGGCAAACTGCATGTTGTCTGGTTCAAGCGGGATCTGCGTGTGACCGACCATGCGTCGCTGGCTGGCGCGGCGCGCGCCGCATGTGAGTGTGGGGGAGCGGTTTTGCCGCTTTATACCGTCGAGCCGGAACTGTGGCGCGAGCCGGATCATGCGGCGCGCCATTACGCCTTCCTGGTCGAGACGCTGGACGCTCTGCGCGACGATCTCGCCCGGCTCGGGCAGCCGCTCGTGGTGCGGGTGGGCAATGCCTGCGCGATCCTCGCCGATATCGCGCATAGTCATGGCATTGCTGCGATCCACGCCCACGAGGAAACCGGCAATGCCTGGACCTATTGCCGCGACCAGGCAGTCGCCGCCTGGTGCCGTGACCGGGCTATCGCCTTTCACGAACAGCCTCAGAGCGGCGTCATCCGCCGCCTCGGCAACCGCAATGGCTGGGCGCGCCGCCGTGACGGCTTCATGCGGCGCCCGCTCGTGGCCGCGCCCGCAGCCTTGCCGGCGATCGCCGGGCTCGATCCGGGAGCGCTCCCCGCGCCCGCCGATCTCGGCCTCGCCCCGGATCCGTGCCCGCAGCGTCAGCCCGGGGGGCGGGCAGCGGCGCTGGAACGGTTGCAGAGCTTTCTCGAAGAGCGCGGCGCGCCCTATCGCGCGGGGATGGCGAGCCCGGTCACGGCTTTCGCGGCGTGTTCGCGCATATCGCCGCATCTCGCGCTCGGCACATTGTCGATGCGCGAGGCGGTACAGGCTGCGGCGGTGAAGCGCCCGGCGCATCAGGAGGACAAACGCTGGCACGGAGCGATCGCCTCCTTCGCGTCGCGACTGAGCTGGCGCTGTCATTTCATGCAGAAGCTCGAAACCGAGCCCGCGATCGAGACGCGTCATCTGCATCGTGCCTATGACGGCTTGCGCCCGACCATGCCCGATCACGAGCGGCTCGGCGCCTGGGAGCGTGGCGAGACGGGCCTGCCCTTCGTCGATGCCTGCATGCGCGCGCTGATCGCCACCGGCTGGATGAATTTCCGCATGCGCGCCATGCTGATGGCGGTGGCGAGTTATCATCTTTGGCTCGACTGGCGCGCCCCCGGCCTGCATCTGGCGCGGCTCTTCACCGATTACGAGCCGGGTATCCACTGGCCGCAGGTGCAGATGCAATCGGGCACGACCGGGATCAACACGATCCGCATCTACAATCCGGTCAAGCAGGGTCGTGACCAGGACCCGCAGGGGCGCTTCATCCGGCAATGGCTGCCCGAACTCACCGCAGTGCCGGATCGCTTCATTCACGAGCCGTGGCGCTGGGAGGAGGCGGGGCGGGTGCTCGAGCGTGCCTATCCCGCCCCGGTCATCGACCATGTCGATGCCGCGCGCCAGGCCCGCGACAAGGTCTGGGCGGTGCGCCGCGGGCGCGGATTCGGCGATGGTGCGACGCGGATCCAGGAGAAACACGGCAGCCGCAAGAGCGGCCTGCCGGTCATGCGCGAGGCGGCCCGCAAACGCGGTGGCAAAGCTGGTTCCGGTCAGCTCACACTTGATTTCGGCACTGTGGACGGGGCTCCTGTCAGCACCGGATCAAGATCATGAAGATGCGCCGCAAGGGTGATCTGCCGCAGAAGATCTGCGCCGCCTGCGGGCGCCCCTTCAACTGGCGTCGCAAATGGGCGCGTGACTGGGAGAATGTGCGCTATTGTTCGCAACGTTGTCGTGGGAACGGCGCGTGTGAGCGGTCGGGGCAGGATGATGCCAAAGGCACATTTCCGGCGCGTTGAATCTGTGGCGCGCGCGCCACACCTTGGATTCATCCTCAACAAGCCATCGTCATGCAATCGCTCCGCCCCGATTGCGCCATAAAGCAAATCCATCTTAATCGTCAAATAAAGACGTGGGAAATCAAATGCTTGCGCTGTCTTCGCGGCGCGGCTGCGGTTTCGAAGAGCGTTTCACGGGCGCAGATCCCCGAGCGGGCGTGCCGGCACGGATGTGGCTGGGGCGTGGTATCCCTCAAACGCTTTCTTTATGAAGGCAAAGGATAAAAAGCCACATCCAGGGAGCAGAGGAAGGCGATGAGCGAGCGCACATACGACAAGAGCAAACTGCCGAGCCGCCACGTGACGCAGGGGCCGGCGCGCGCGCCGCACCGCTCTTACTATTACGCCATGGGTCTGACCGAAGAGCAGATCAACCAGCCCTTTGTCGGCGTGGCGACCTGCTGGAACGAGGCCGCCCCGTGCAACATCGCGCTGATGCGCCAGGCCCAGGCCGTCAAGCACGGCGTTGCCCATGCCGGCGGCACGGCTCGCGAATTCTGCACCATCACCGTGACCGACGGCATCGCCATGGGCCACCAGGGCATGTATTCCTCGCTGCCCTCGCGTGACTGGATCGCCGACTCGGTCGAACTGACCATGCGCGGCCACAGCTACGACGCACTGGTCGGCCTCGCCGGCTGCGACAAGTCGCTGCCGGGCATGATGATGGCCATGGTACGTCTCAACGTCCCTTCGGTCTTCATCTATGGTGGCTCGATCCTGCCCGGAAGTTTCCGTGGTCAGCCGGTCACGGTGCAGGACGTGTTCGAGGCGGTGGGTCGCCATTCCGTGGGCAGCATGTCGGACGAGGATCTGGCCGAGCTCGAAAAGGTCGCCTGCCCCTCCGCCGGCGCCTGCGGTGCGCAGTTCACGGCGAACACGATGGCGACCGTCTCCGAGGCGATCGGCCTGGCGCTGCCGTATTCCGCCGGCGCGCCCGCGCCTTACGAGCTGCGTGACCGGTTCTGCATGACCGCCGGCGAGATGGTGATGGAGCTCATCGCCCGCAATATCCGCCCGCGCGACATCGTCACCCGCAAGGCGCTGGAGAATGCCGCGACCGTCGTCGCCGCATCCGGTGGCTCCACCAATGCGGCCCTGCACCTGCCGGCGATCGCGCATGAATGCGGCATCGATTTCGATCTCTTCGACGTGGCCGAAATCTTCTACCGCACGCCCTATGTCGCCGATCTCAAGCCCGGCGGGCGCTATGTCGCCAAGGACATGTTCGAGGCCGGGGGCATCCCGCTCCTGATGAAGACGCTGCTCGATCACGGCTATCTTCACGGCGACTGCCTCACCGTGACCGGACGCACCATCGCCGAGAACATGGAATCGGTGAAATGGAACCCGGATCAGGACGTGGTCCGCCCCGCCGACAAGCCGATCACCAAGACCGGCGGCGTCGTCGGCCTCAAGGGCAATCTCGCGACCGAAGGTGCCATCGTGAAGGTCGCCGGCATGCCGGCCGACAAGCAGAGCTTCAAGGGTCCGGCCCGCTGCTTCGACGGTGAGGAAGCCTGTTTCGAAGCGGTGAAGAACAAGCAGTATGAGGAAGGCGAGGTTCTCGTCATCCGCTACGAGGGCCCCAAGGGCGGCCCCGGCATGCGCGAGATGCTGTCGACGACAGCCGCGCTCTACGGACAGGGTATGGGGGACAAGGTCGCCCTGATCACGGATGGACGCTTCTCGGGCGCCACACGCGGCTTCTGCATCGGCCATGTCGGTCCGGAAGCCGCCGTGGGCGGGCCGATCGGGCTCCTGAAGGACGGCGACATCATCGAGATCGATGCGGTGACGGGCCGTCTCGATGTCCATCTCTCGGATGAGGAACTCGAACGCCGCCGCGCCGAATGGCAGCCGCGCGAGACGAAATTCGCCTCGGGTGTGCTGTGGAAATTCGCGCAGGTGGTCGGTTCCGCAAAGAAAGGCGCGGTGACCCATCCGGGCGGCGCCGCGGAAAAGCAGTGCTATGCGGATATCTAGGACGACGCTCGCCACGCTCTGCCTCTTCCTGATCGGGGCCGGGCCTGCTCTGGCCCTGGACGGGCGCGGTTCCGCCGCGCCCCTGCCGGAGGATTCGCCCTTCGCTTCCGTGCGTGAGGCGTTGCGCGAAGGCGTGCGCGAATACAATGCCGGCGACAAGACGGGGGCGGTTCGCGCCCTCGAATTCGCCGCCGGCCAGGGGCATACGCTGGCCCTGTGGAAGCTCGGCTCGATGTATGCGGCCGGTGACGGCGTGGAGCATGACGATCTGCGCGCCTTCGAATATTTCTCGCGTATCGTCGATTCCAACCACGATACCTTCCCCGGGTCGGGTGAAGCCTCCGTGGTCTCCGCCGCCTTCGTGGCTCTCGGGCGATATTTTCTCGAAGGCATCCCCGAGACTTATGTGCGGGCCAATAGCGCACGCGCCTATGAGATGTTTCATTACGCCGCATCCTTCTTCGGCGATGCCAATGCCCAATACGCCATCGCGCGCCTGCATCTCGATGGCAAGGGCGTGCCGGAAGATTCGCGCACGGCGGCGCGCTGGTTCAACCTCGCGGCCGGAAAAGGCCATTATCCCGCCCAGGCCGTGCTCGGTCACATGCTGGTCAACGGCATCGGCGTGCCGCAGCAGCGCTCGCAGGGTTTGATGTGGCTGACGCTCGCCCGCGACGCCGCCGATCCGGGCGGTGAAGCCTGGATCCACAATCTCTACGATGAAGCGGTGACCGAGGCGAGCGAGACCGAGCGCCGTTCGGCGCTGGCCAATCTCGAGGATTTCCTGCGCCGCCGACGTTGATCGGGCGCCATCTGCGGCTTGCGCGCAGCCTCCCGCCTCGGATATGCCGGAACGGCCAAGCCGGAGGACATGATGAGCGACCAGCCAGCAACGCAAGCCGAGACCCACTTCACCGGCGACAGTCCGGAAACCCTGACCCTCCTCAAGACCCGCCGCTCGACCGGCGCACGCCTGCTTGATGAACCGGGTCCCGATCGCGCGCAGATCGCGGAAATGCTCACCATCGCCGCACGCGTGCCCGATCACGGCAAGCTCGCGCCCTGGCGTTTCGTGGTGATCGCCGGTGAGGCCCGGGCCCGGCTCGGCGACGCAGCCGCCGCCATCGTCAAGGCCGACAATCCCGATGGCGAAGAAGCACAGATCGAGAAGGCGCGTGGCTTGCTGCAGCGCGCCCCGATCGTCATCGCGGTGATCTCGCGTGCCCGCCCGCATCCCAGGATTCCGGAATGGGAGCAGGTGCTCTCCGCCGGTGCCGCCTGCCAGAACCTGATCCTTGCGGCCACCGCGATGGGCTTTCGCGCCAACTGGATCACCGAGTGGATCGCCTTCGACCGGCGTTTCCTCGATGCGCTCGGCCTCGCCGCCGACGAGCGGATCGCCGGATACGTACATATCGGTTCGAGTGATGCGCAGCGCAGCCACCGCGCGCGACCCGATCTCGCCGATATCGTCACCTGGGCGTGACGCGTGCTGCAAACGGCCTCTGCACGCTTCCGGCGGGCCAGGGAGTTCCCCTGCGGGCTGCCCCGGTATAGGTTGCAGCTGAAACCATCTCCGCGGGAGTTCGAATCCGATGTTCTATGAAGTCGCGCAGGGCCACGGGCTGCCCTATGATCCGTTCAAGGCGCTGGTTGCGCCGCGCCCTGTCGGCTGGGTGACGACGATGAGTGCCTCGGGCGCCATCAATCTCTCGCCCTATTCCTTCTTCAACGCGGTCTCCGACAAGCCGCACATGGTGTGCTTTTCGTCCGGCGGCTACAAGGATGCGATCACCTTCGTGCAGGAGACGGGGGAGTTCGTGTGCAACATGGCGACATTCGATCTGCGCGACGCGATGAACGCCACCTCGGCCCCTTTGCCGCGCGGTGAGAGCGAATTCGACCATGCCGGCCTGACCAGGGCGCCCTCGCGACTTGTCAGGCCGCCGCGCGTGGCCGAGAGCCCCGTCGCACTCGAATGCAAGCTCATCCGCGTTCTGCCGCTGCAACCGCTGGAAGGCGAGGCGAGCTATATCATGGCGATCGGTCAGGTGATCGGCATCCATATCGACGACGCCTTCATCCATGACGGCATGGTCGATACCGCCGCGATGAAGCCGATCGCGCGGGCCGGCTACAAGGATTATTTCGTGGCGCAGGAGAGCGCGAAATTCTCCATCGCGCGCCCCGCCGGTGGTGGTGATCTCAAACGCGAGACATGAGCCGGCGCGCGCGCTTGAGATGGGGCATGTCGATCATCTCCCCGTCGATGGCGACGACGCCCGCCTGCGGGTCGTTCTCGAAGGCGGCGATGATCGCTTTTGCCCGTGCAATCTCCTCCGGCGTGGGTGCGAAGGTCTCGTTGATCACCGGCACCTGCGCCGGGTGGATCGCCATCTTGGCCGCAAACCCGTCCCGGCGCGCATCACGGCACTCGGCGGCGAGCCCGTCCATATCGCGGAAATTGGTATAGACCGTGTCGATCGCGTCGATTTCCGCCGCGCTCGCCCCGATCAGGGTGAGCGAACGGGCGAGGCGGTAGGGATCGGTATAATGCCCGTTCGCGTCGCGGTTGCTCTCCGAGCCCAGATCGGCCGAGAGATCCTCGCCGCCCCAGGCGATCCCGGTCAGGCGATGGCTGGCGCCGCGAAAGCTGCCCAGTGCGAAGATGCTGCGCGCGGTCTCGGTGGCGATCGCCATGATCTTCGTCTTGCCGTCTTCAAGCGCATATTCCGCCTCGCGCACGGCGATCATCGCGGCAAGATGTGCCACATCGGCGCCGCCACAGGCCTTGGGCTGGACGATGCCGTCAGGGCCTGATTCCATCACCGCATCGAGATCGGCTGCGGTATGGCCCGATGCGAGATCATTGACGCGCACGAACAGGCGCGGGCGGCTCTGCGTCTTGCCCGCTTCGCGCAGGAAACCCTCCGTCACCTGCCGGGCGGCCTCCTTGGCCGAGGGCGCGACGGAATCCTCCAGATCGACGATCAGGGCGTCGGCACCGCTGCCGAGCCCCTTCTCCAACTTGCGGGCGCTGTCGCCCGGTACGAACAGATAGGAGCGCATCGCCTCACACCTCCCGCTTGCGCATGAAGGCCTGGCGGCGGCACTCGGCCACGAGCGTGCCGTCCTGCTTGTAGGTGCGGTGGATGAAATCGACGATGCCGGCATTCGGCCGCGAGCGGGATTCGCGCTTGGCGGCGATCTCGGTGGTGCAATGGACGGTGTCGCCCTCGAAGAGCGGGGCGGGGAATTTCACATCGCTCATGCCGAGATTGGCGATGGTGGTGCCGTTGGTGGTGTCGTTCACCGAAATCCCGATCATCAGGCCAAGCGTGAACAGGGAATTCATCAGCGGCCGGCCCCATTCCGTCTCGGTGGCGCAGAAATGTGCATCGATATGAAGGGGTTGGGGATTCAGCGTCATATTGGAGAAGAGCATGTTGTCCATCTGCGTGACGGTGCGCGTCAGGCGATGGGCGATTGTTTCTCCGACGGTGAAATCCTCGAAATACATGCCCCCGCGCGGGCTGGGTCCCGGAGGCGGTTTGGCGGCAGCGGGATCGGTCATGGGTGTAACTCCTGATTGTTATTTTTCCCTTTCGCCCCGCTTTCCACGGGCGATCTTAGGGTTTCCTTTACCATAAATCGCCCACTCTGCCCGGTGAAGCAGCGTTCGCGACGAGGGCGTCGCGACGGGACCCGCTTCATCGAGTGTCAGCATGGCGATGTTCCTGTTTACCAGCCCTGCCGCCCCCGCGACCAGCCCCGGAGACGGGGTGGTCGAGGCGATTCGGCGTGGCGCGGCGGAATCGGGGGCGGATTTCGACTATCTGCTGCGCACGGCCGAGCGCGAATCAGCGCTGGATCCGCGTGCGCGCGCACCGACCTCCTCGGCGACGGGTCTGTTCCAGTTCATCGAGCAGACCTGGCTCGGCATGGTGCATGACGAGGGCGCGCGATTCGGGCTCGATGCCGAAGCCCAGGCGATCACGCGCCGGGCCGACGGGCGTTACGCCGTGGCTGATCCGGGTCAGCGCGACGCCATATTGTCCCTGCGCGAAGATCCTGCCATCGCGTCGAAATTCGCCGGTGCGCTGACCGATTCCAACCACGCGCATCTGGCGCGCAGTCTCGGGCGCGAGCCGCGTCCCGCCGATCTCTACATCGCGCATTTCCTCGGCGCCGACTCCGCTGCCACGCTGATCGACACGGCCCAGCGCGACCCGGGACGCGATGCGGCAGCCCTGTTCCCCGATGCGGCGCGCGCCAATCCGCGCATCTTCTACGACGGCTCGGGTGATCCGCGCGGGGCCGGCGCGGTCTATCACGCGCTCGCGGCGCAGCATGAGAATATCGCGCGCAGTGCGCGGGCCGAGCCTGCCGCCGCCTATGCTGCCGCTCCCGCCGAAGGCGATGGCGATGCGCAGCCGCGCCTGCCCTTTCAGGACATGACCGGGCCGGCCTTTCATGGCCTCTTCGGCTCCGGGACCCGTCCCGCCGGGGTATCCGAGGCCGTGAGCGGCCTCTGGGCCGGGGAGGGCAGATCGGGTACACTGGCTGGGAGTCGAGGCGATGGCACGGCCGCACGCAGCGAAACCGTGACGCCCCTCTTCTTTCCCTACGGCGACAGGGTTTCGCGCGGTGACGCGCGCGCATCTTCAGGGGCAATGACGGCGGGCGGTGAGCCGGCTCCGGGCATTCCGCTGCCCCCGCAACGTCCTGATCCGTCCCGCGTGCCCGGTCTCGAGACACCGCTCGACCTGCAGGCCTTCACGTCCCGGAGGGGAAGCTGATGATCGTACGCCGTTTCCTGCTCTGGGCCCGTACCGCACCGCCTGGCCAGCGCGCCGATGCCGTCAGCGCGCTGGCGCGAACCTTCCTCTATTCGGAGCTCTCGCAGGAAGACCACTGGGAAGCGGAGACGGCGCTCACCGCCATGCTTGATGATCCCGCGCCGCTGGTGCGCCGGGCACTCGCGGAGGCGCTTGCCAATGCGCCGGACGCGCCACGCCACATCATCGTTGCGCTCGCCAATGACCAGCCCGACATCGCCGCTCTGGTGCTGGCGCGCTCGCCGCTTCTGTCGACGGAGGATCTCGTCGATTGCGCCGCGCTCGGCGACAGCTTCGCCCAGATCGCGATCGCCCTGCGCGTGCAGGTCACACCGCCGGTCTGCGCCGCGCTGGCGGAAATCGCTTCCGCTGATGCGCTGATCGAACTCGTCGGCAATCCGGGTGCCGAGATCCCCCATTCGGCGCTGGCCCGCATGCTGGCGCGTCACCGCGATGTGGCGGATCTGCGTGAGGCCATGCTCGCGCGGCGCGATCTGCCGCTGGAAATCCGGCAATCCATCGCCGTCGCCGTGGCCGATACGCTGAAACTCTTCGTGCTCGAACGCGGCTGGATGAATCCCGCGCGTACGGAGCGGGTCGTTCGCGAAGCGCGGGAGAAGACGACGATCGCGCTTTCGGACGGTGTCGACAGTGCCGATGTGCGGGGGCTCGTGGCGCATCTGCGCGAAACCGGGCAGCTCACTCCGGCGCTGATCCTGCGGGCGGTGCTCTCGCATGGGCTCGCCTTCGCAGAGGCGGCGTTCTCCGAACTCGCCGATCTGCCGCTCGCGCGCGTGGCCGGGCTCATCCAGGACCGTCGCGGCGCCGGCTTCCCGGCACTCTATCGCAAGGCGGGCATGCCGCAGGCCCTGCAGCCGGCCTTCGAGGCGGCGCTCTCGGCGCTGCGTGAACCCGCGCGTGACGGCGCCGCCGCAGGGCCTCAGCTCTCTCGCCGGATGATCGAGCGGGTCCTCTCGGCCTGCACGCGTCTGCCCGCCGACGAGGCCGGCAAGCTGCTCGCGCTGCTGCGGCGTTACGAATCGGAAGCCGCCCGCGAGGAGGCCCGCGAAATGACGCTGCATCTGATCGACGATGCCGCGCTCGACATGGCGCTTGGCCATGTCGAGGAGGGTATCGCACGCGCGATCGCCTATCGTTCGCGTCTTGCAGCCTGACGGAACGGATGCCGTCCCGGTTCGCCGCTATCGTGCTGTGGGTGAACCTGCCACGGGGGGCTTATGGTTGAGCAAAATGGCTTCTTCCTCGCGATGGGGGCTTTCCCGATTGCCTCAAACGGCTTGTTGCGGGTTTCGATTGCCTTGCCTTGTCAAAATCGTCGCGCGCGCCACCATGGTAGGGAGGTACTCACCAGCGAGGAGGCTCGACGCATGATGCAGGATAACGATCGCAGCCGTGATCCCGCGCAATTTTCGGACAAGGCGCTCTCCATTCTGGTCTTTGCTGCCTATCATCGGCTTGCCAGCGGCGAGCGCGTGACGGAAGTCGTGCATCATGACAATGCCGGCCACAGCGCCGATCAGCAGGGTGTGGAGGAATTGCGCGCCGCCGGACTGGTCCGCTTCGACGGTCGGATGCTGTATCTCGAACCGCAGGCGCAGGATATCGTCGAAATGCTGATCGCACGCATGCGCGGCTGAGCCTCGGGCCTGTCGGTTTTACGCCTCTTGAAGGATATCGGGCCATGCACAGACAAGATGAAAGCTACGGCCAAGATGATGCCGCCGATACGCATTCATCATCGGCCGCGCTTGCGGCGGGGAGGCGCGTTCTCGTCATCGGCGCGTCCCAGGGCATCGGTCTGGCAACATGCAAGGCCGCGCTTGCAGCCGGATTTCGGGTGCGTGGCCTTGCCCGTAATATCGACCGGCGCAGCCTGCATCACCCGGAATTCGAGGCCGTGCGCGCAGATGCGTTGAACGAAGCCGATGTCGCCGCAGCACTTCAGGGGTGTGATGCCGTGGTTCAGACACTGGGGATCAAGGCAGATCCGGCGACGCTCATCAACCCGGTCACATTGTTTTCCCGTGCCACTGACGTGCTGCTTCCCGCCATGCGCGCAGCCGGTGTGGCACGGCTCGTTGCGGTGACCGGTTATGGTGTCGGCGACAGCCGGCGCGCCTTGCCTTTGCCCGAGCGCATCTTGTTCGAGACGGTGATGGGCCGGGTGGCGGCGGATAAGGAGCGTCAGGAGAGCGCGATACGCGCCAGTGATACGCAATGGACCATCCTGCGCCCGGGATTTCTGACCTTGGTCGCCTCGTGTCCTGCTGCGCGCCTGCGCGCCGATCCGCCTGATTGGCGCAATGGCTTCGTCAGCCGCAATGCGGTGGCGGACGCGATTGTCGGCCTGTTGCGTGGGGGCGGATACCTGCACAAGGCGGTGGTGTTCACCTGATCCGGTTCGGTGCGACGCGGGTATTGCTGGAAAACATGCGCAATCCACCCTCCGGTGCTTGCCTGTATCCGTGCAGGGCTTTAACTGCCCGGATTGCTGCAAGGAGTCCCATCATGGCCGAGAAACCGCCCGAGTCGCCGCCGCAAGGAATGACCTATGCCGATGCCGGCGTCGATATCGATGCGGGCAATGCCATGGTCGAAGCGATCAAGCCGTTGGTCCGCGCCACCCGGCGCCCTGGGGCGGATGGCGAGATCGGCGGTTTCGGTGGGCTTTTCGATCTCAAGGCGGCCGGCTTTGTGGATCCGATCCTCGTGGCGGCGAATGACGGGGTCGGCACCAAGGTGAAGATCGCCATCGAGACGGGGATCCACGATACGGTGGGGATCGACCTTGTCGCCATGTGCGTCAACGATCTCGTGGTACAGGGCGCCGAGCCCCTGTTCTTCCTCGATTATTACGCCACCGGCAAGCTGCATCCGGCCACGGGCGCTGCGATTGTCAAGGGCATAGCGCAGGGTTGCCGCGATGCCGGCTGCGCGCTGATCGGCGGCGAAACGGCGGAGATGCCGGGGCTATATAGCGGCAATGATTACGATCTGGCCGGCTTCGCCGTCGGTGCGGCGGAGCGTGGCGCGCTGCTGCCGCGCGACGATATCGCGCCCGGCGACGTGATCATCGGGCTGGCATCCTCGGGCTTGCATTCCAATGGTTTCTCCCTGGTGCGCCGCATCGTCGAGAGAGCCGGGCTCGGTTTCGAGGCGCCCGCACCTTTCGCGCGGCAGATGACGCTTGGCGAGGCCCTGCTGACGCCGACGCGCATCTATGTAAAGCCTCTGCTTGCCTGCCTGAAAGCCGGCCTGCCGGTCAAGGCGCTCGCGCATATCACCGGCGGCGGTTTTCCCGAGAACATCCCCCGTGTCCTGCCGGCGGGCTGCGCCGCGCGTATCGATCTCGACGCCATCGCCGTGCCGCCGATCTTCGACTGGCTCGGCGGAACCGGCGGCGTTGCGGAAGCGGAGATGCTGAGAACCTTCAATTGCGGGATCGGCATGATCGTCGTCGTCGCCGCGGATGCCGCGCAGACGGCGCTCGCAGCCCTGAGCGAAGCCGGCGAATCGCCGGTGACGCTCGGTACGATCGTGCCGCAGGGCGGCGATGCGGGCTCCGCCGCGCGGGTGGTCTTCGAGGGGCGTCTCGGTGCCGGTGATGCGGCGAGAGGCGGCGCATGAGCGCCGGCAAACGCACCGCAATCCTGATTTCCGGGCGCGGCTCCAACATGCTCTCGCTGCTGGAGGCAGCGCGCGCGCCCGGCTACCCGGCGCAGATCACCCTCGTCCTCTCGAACCGCCCCGATGCTGCCGGTCTGGCGCGGGCGCGCGAGACGGGCATTGCCACCTGCGCGCTCGATCACAAGGCTTTTCCCGATCGGGAAGCTTTCGAGCAGGCCATGGATGCGGCGCTGGTGGAGGCGGGTATCGAGCTCGTCTGCCTCGCCGGTTTCATGCGCGTACTGACGCCGTGGTTCGTGCGCCGCTGGGAAGGGCGGATGATCAACATTCACCCCTCGCTGCTGCCGCTGTTTCGCGGAACGCGCACGCATGAGCAGGCCCTCGAGGCCGGGATGCGCGTGCATGGCTGCACCGTGCATTTCGTCGTATCCGAACTCGATGCCGGCCCGATCATCGCCCAGGCCTGCGTGCCGGTGCATCCCGATGACGACCCGGCGGCGCTGGCGGCACGCGTTCTGGTTGAGGAGCATCGGGTTTATCCACAGGCTCTCGCCGAGGTCGCCTCGGGCCGGGCGGTCTTGCATGAAGGGCGCTGCGTCTTTCGTGACGCGTGATGGACCCGATCTCTTCAGGTTGGTTGCTTCCGATAAACACAAGTAAAGGTTTCTAAGGAATTTCCCCATAGCCTGCGCCCAGAGTTCGAAACGACGGGCGTCATGTCACAAAAAGCCTTCCAGCCAGCAACCGATTCCTCAGCCTTGATGGCCCGCATGTTCTGGTGGGCCGCCATTCTGATCCTGGGGACAGTGGCCTTCGGCGCCGGTGTGGTCCTCACGATCAGTCGTGCCGCGAACGAGGATGCCCGGCTTCAGGAGATGCGGCAGATTCACGAGGAGCTCGCCGCCCGGGCCGACCAACATGCCCGGCAAGTCTCCGCGATCATGCGGATGCAGGTCGATCAAGCCGGGGGCCCAGACGAGCGCGAAGAACTGTTCATGCAGCTTGCGCCGCATGTGAGTGTCGGCGGGATCGTTACCACCGAAGGCGGCGGTATTTCCTGGGTCGACCGGCGAATCTTCGCCGGCGCAGGGCGCAATGCGGGCGTGGATGCAGCCCTGGCAGTCAGTTCCATGTTCGATGCCGAAGTGGCGATGGCGGATGAGGGCAGCAATCTGCGCATGGTTGACGGGAGACTGGTTTATCTGGGTTTCGCCAGGCTCACGGACGACCGCTACCTCATCGGGCTGGATATGCGCAGCATCGAGGGGGAATTGACCGCACCGGGCATGCCGCCTCTATCCGGAATGCGCGTCGGGCACGGGTCACCTGAAAGCCTGCCCGAGCACATGGCTGCCATCTCCATGGAAGATATCGCCACCGGCGAGAGCCTGCAGATCGTCTGGGAGCCCGCGCGTCCGGGCGACATGCTCGCGAAGCGGATCGGCTATGCCGCAATACCACCGCTTGCGGTCACGGCATTGCTCTTCGTGCTGGTGGTGGCCAATACGCGGCGTGTCGCGCGGAACCTGGCCGAATCGCATGCGCGCGCCGAATCGCTTGCGGGTCAGGATCCTCTTTCCGGGCTACCAAACCGGCTGCTCTTCGGCCAGACGCTCGACCTCTCCTTGAAAGGGCTCGACAATCAGATCCGCGCCGGCGCGCAGGGGGAGGGCTTCGCGCTGATGTTCCTCGACCTCGACCGTTTCAAGGAAGTCAATGACGCCTATGGCCACCAGGCCGGCGACGCATTGATCCTCCAGGTGGCGCAGCGCTTGCAGAGATTGTTGGAACGCGGCGACACACTCGCGCGTTTCGGCGGTGACGAATTCGCGGTCTTGCAGATGGGCGTTGGTTGCGACGAGGATGCGCGTGCGCTCGCCGCGCGGATTCTGCACGCGCTTTCGGAGGCCTTCACGATTGCGGGCAACCGCGTGAATATCGGCATATCGATCGGGATCGCACTCGCGCCGCGCGATTCATGCGATCGAGAGACGCTGATGCGCATGGCGGATACGGCACTCTACGAAGCCAAGAGCGAGGGGCGCAACCGCAGCGCCTTCTTCCACCGCGAGATGGATGATGCGCTGCAGATGCGCAAGCTGGTCGCCGAAGATCTGCGGCGCGCCATCGCGGAGAACGAACTCACGATTCATTACCAGCCCATCTTCTCGGCGGATGGGCGGAACGTGGTTTCCCTGGAGGCGCTGGTGCGCTGGCCCCACCCGACCAAGGGCATGATCTCACCGGCGAAATTCGTTCCTCTCGCGGAACAGAGCGGCCTTGTGATCCCGTTGGGCGAGTGGGTCGTGCGCCGCGTCTGCGAGGATGGCAAACGCTGGCCCGGTGTGCGGATCGCCGTGAACGTCTCGCCGATCCAGTTCCGGCAGCGCAATTTCGTCGAAGGCGTGATCAGCGTGGTCGAGGAGGCAGGTTTCGATCCCGGGCGGCTCGAACTGGAACTCACCGAGGGTGTCGTCGTGGAAGATGCGGATGCAGCCGAGATCGTCATGGCGCGGCTGCGTGATTACGGTTTCCCGCTCGCCCTGGACGATTTCGGCACGGGGTATTCGTCGCTGATCTATCTGCGCCGGTTTGCCTTCGACAAGATCAAGATCGACCAGTCCTTCCTCGAGAGCCTGGATGAAATGGGCGAGTCGGCCATTCTGGTGCATTCCATCGTCCATCTCGGGCGGGCGCTGGGGTTGAAAGTGACGGCGGAAGGGGTGGAGACGCCCGAGCAGCATCGTTTCCTGATGGCGCTGGGATGCCATGAAATGCAGGGTTTCCTGTTCTCGCGCCCGATCTGTGCCGATGAGGTCGATCGCTTGCTCGGCACCACACCGCGCCGGCTGCCCGGGCGTCGCATCACGGCGGCGTGAGGCCAGAAGCGTTCGGCGAAGGCCGGTCAGAAAGGGAGGGGCAGACCGTCGTAGATCGCCATCCCGATCGTGGCGAAACCGAAGCCCAGCGCGACGATGACGGCGATGTCGATCAGTGCGATCGCAACACCCGCCCCGACCCAGATCCCGTCGCGCTCCAACATGCCGAAACCCATCAGGATAATCGCGATCGCCGGCGGCACGTTACCGATGATCGGAATTGGCAATGCCATGATCAGGGCCAGGATGATGATGAGAATACCCAGGGGACGGCGCGCATTCTGGCGGGTGAGCCTGATATAGCGGGGCTTGCTCCAGCGCTCGATCCGCCGAAGCTTCGGGACGATCCAGGCGATCACGCGGTCGAGATGCTGCCGCGAGACCGATTTGTAGCCGAGTCGCCGGGGTATCCACAGCGCCGTACGCCCGACCATGAGCTGGATTGCCACGAGCAGTATGAAGATCGCGGAGAATGTCGAGAAACCCGGCGGCATCGGCAGGGCATTGGGGGCAGCGAAGAGGATCAGCAGCACACCGAAGGCGCGCGCGCGGATCCGCGCGACGATCTCGAACAGGGTGATGCGCTCACCGGTCGTCGAGGTGGAGAGCCGGACGAGGATATCGGAAGTTCTGAGCAAACGATTCTACCCCGGACCATCGAGATCATTCTGCCTATATGAGGATTGTGGCAGATAGAAAACAGCAGAAAGCGGGGGCAGGCGCCGAAATCGGCGCTTTTGTGGCATCCGCAGGGTCGGTGTCTTTACAGAATGATGTTTTCGTCGAACCTGTCGGCCGCGAGCGGCAGGTTGAACTGCACGGCGATCCCGTCGGGAAAATGGCGCACCACGCGGGCGGGGGTGTTGCCGACCACGACACCGAGCCCGATCGCCGGGCGCACATCCAGCGCGATGCCGGCGCCGGAAAGCGATACGTCGATCAATTTGCCTTCGACGTCGAAGCCTTCGTCGAGGCGCAGCGTCACGTTCTTGTGGATCGGAACGATGCGCTCGTGGCGGCGATCCTCGGGCAGGCCAAGCTCGTGCCGGTTGGCCAGCCAGGTCAGTTGCGAGGCGAGCTTGTCGCGCTTGCGCGGTGTGGCATTGATGGTGATGGCAAAGCCCGTATCGGTATGGCGCACGATCTGGCCTTCGATACGGCCGATATGCTCGAAATAGCAGACCACCCGTTCACCGATCGCGCCGATCACCGGCGCGACGAGCGCGACGCCACCGGGCGAGAAATCAGCGCTCTGACAAGGGTATTCCTGCCGGTTCGCCAGCATGTAGCGTCCGAGCAGGGAAACCTTCACGCGCGCGAAACGACGCCGGTCGGAGCGGTATGCCGGAACCGCCTTCTCCGTGTCTGCTCTCGCTTCTGCCGCACCCATGATGCCCGCTTACCCCGCAAAGTGGATCTTCATGCCGGGGTAAGGATAGGACGCACCGGTTAACGGTGCCTTAGAACGGTCGATCACAACCGAAAAATGTTGAAAATAATGTGCGTCGCAGTTCAGCCGCGCCCGCCCTGGTGCACCACGAAGCGACGGCGGCGCTCGACCGGATCGTCGTCGCGGGCGAATTCCCGGGTTTCCGTGCGTCCGATCGGCCAGATCACGCGCATTGAATTCAGGCTCAGATGGCTGAGATTGTCGAAGCCGATCCAGTGCGGGATCAGCGCCGGGGAAAGCGCCCCCAGCACGCGAGCCTGGGTGCGTCCGCGATGGCGCAGCGGCAGGAGGATCAACTCCATGTCGAGCGTGTCGCCGCGGGCTGTATGGCCGACGAGGCCGGAGACGATACCGGCGGTTTCCCGGGTGACGATCTCGATCTGGCGATTGCCGTCATCCGGCGTCGCGGGATCCCAAAGGGCGGTGAAGGGGGAGTTTTTGAGCTCACGCCCGAACAACGCGCAGATGCGCGTTCCGGCGAGCCGGAAGCGGCAGACCTCCTCCTCGATTTCGAGAATGAAGGTGTCGGCCAGGATATGGCGGATCTCGCCGGGCTCGACCTCACCGCGTTCCGGCGCAGCGCGCTCTCCGCGCAGCGAGTCCCAGTAGGAAAAGAGCATCCGGGTCGCGGCATGTTTCATAACGGCCTCTCCGTCCCGCCGATCGGGGCGAGATTGTGTGTTTTTGAACCAGCTCCCCACCGGATCAGCGCCGGGAAGCCCGGTTTGACGCTGTGGCCGATATGGTTAGCGAAAATTATGCCTGAACGCATGGGTTGCGCTCTGGAAACCATTCGTTAAGGTTAACGGAACGTTGACATTGTCAATCCGCGCCTGTGGATTAAGGTGGTTGACGTTAGGTAATGAGCGCTTGTCACGGCGTGTCTGTCGACCTTCCGGGACGGGAGGTGGGGGCGTTTTGCCCCAAAGGGGACCTGTGTCGCGGCATACGGATTGCAAAATCACGTGCCCGGCATGATATCCTTCGGAAGCGGGGAGGGGCCGACCCTCCCCGATCTTTTTTCACAGGCCGAGAGCCGGGCCGCCGGCCTCTCGGTCATGGTCCGTCCCCCGCCTCCCGAGCAAGCATGCAGCCTCATCCGCTATCTCCGCCGCCGCCGCCGCGCGAACCACTGTTTCACCTGCCGCGCATCATCATCGTGATCTGTGTCGTCCTGCTCGGGATTCATCTCGTGCTGTCGCTGACCGGTTCGCAATTCGAGGTCGAGATGATCTTCCGCTTCGGTTTCGTGCCGGGCAGCTGGACTCTCTGGCTCAACCCTGCGGCTGAAGAGGCGATCTTCGAGCGGCTGACCGGTGGCGGCGCGCTCGATCCGCGCGCATTGAGCCTCATGCGCATGGTGCTCGTCGAGGCGCCCAACTCGGTCTTCGGGCCGCTGAGCTATGCGCTGCTGCACGGATCCTGGTCGCATGTCCTGCTCAACGTGTTCTGGCTGGCAGCGTTCGGTACGCCCGTGGCGCGACGGCTGGGTGAGGGGCGGTTTCTGCTGCTCTGCCTGCTGACGGCTTTGGGTGGAACGCTCGCACACTGGCTCACGAACATGCATGATTTCACGCCGATGGTCGGCGCTTCCGCTGTCGTGTCCGGCATGATGGGGGCAGCTGCGTGGTTCGTCTTCACGCGCACGCCCCACGGAGGTGGCCTGATCGATGCGCACGCGCATCTGCGACCGCGCGAGACCCTGCCGGAAATGCTGCGCAACCAGCGCACGATGGTTTTCTTCGGAATCTGGTTCGCTCTGAACTTTCTCTTCGGTGTCGGCGCCGGGCCGCTCGGCATCAGCGAAGGCGGTGTCGCCTGGCAGGCTCATATCGGCGGCTTCCTCGTCGGGCTCGTCTTGCTGCCGCGAATCGATCCGCGCGGGTGAGGCCCTTGCGCCAACGAAAAAGGCCGACGCTTTGGCGCCGGCCTCCTTTTGCGCATTACGGAAACACCGCAGCGCTCAGTTCTGCTTGTTGTCTTCGCCTTCACCGGCCTCGGCAGCCTCGCCGCGGGGGCGGGCTTCCTCGACGTCTTCTTCGAGCGCCGCGCCGACTTCGAGGCCGAGCTCGTCGAGATCGAAGGCCTCGCGGGCCGTGACGTCTTCACCGCGTGCCTGACGTTCGGCTTCATCGAGCGAACGGGCGACGTTCATGGTGATGGTGATCTCGACTTCCGGATGCAGCTGCACCTTGACCGCGTGCAGGCCGAGATTCTTGATCGCCTGGTTCAGCTCGATCTGGTTGCGACCGACGGAGAAGCCGTTCTCGGTGACGACTTCCGCGATATCGCGGGTCGCGACCGAACCATAGAGCACGCCCGTCTCGCCAGCCTGGCGGATGATGGCGAAAGTCTGCCCGTCGAGCTTGCCGGCAACACCTTCGGCCTCCTTGCGGCGTTCGAGATTGCGGGCCTCGAGCTGGGCGCGCTGCGCCTCGAAATGCTCGCGATTGGCCTTGCTGGCGCGCAGGGCCTTGCCCTGGGGCAGAAGGAAATTGCGGGCGTAACCGTTGCGAACCTTCACCACTTCGCCCATCTGGCCGAGCTTGGGCACGCGTTCCAAGAGGATGACATCCATGTTTCGAACTCCTGTTGAATGTCGTTAAGAAAGAGGCGGACTGCCACCCTTGTTGCGGCCCGAGGCATTGGCGCGCATCCGCTCGCGGATGCCGAGCGCCGTATCGGTAAGGCCGAACATGATCAGCGGCAGAAAGACGAGGCCCTGGCTGAGCAGGACCATGAGATAGGTCAGGACGAGAATGAAACCGCGCCCGGAGCGCCCCTGGCTCATCTCGTGAACGGCCGCGAGCCCTTGCAGGGCAAAGGCCATCAGGAAGGCGCCGGCCAGGGCCGTGGCGAGCACGCCGGTGAACCCGTCCAGAAAGATCGCGGCGAGACTCACCGCAAACAGCGTGTAGAGCGCTTCGCGCGGCATCACCGTGCGCGCGATTTCCGGCCAGGGGCGCAACAGGCGCCCCGAAGCCGAGACGATCTTCGCGCCCAGCCAGATATACAGGGTCAGGATGACGGTGAAGCCCTGCGCAGCAAAGATCGGCAACGCGCCGGCCAGGCGCGCGGCGACCTGTTCTCCGGGAAGCTCCCCGAAATCGGGCAGGGCGACGTCTTCGGGTGTATCCGTCTGGATGCGCAGGACGGCTTCCGCCATCTCGCGGGTGTTGCGGCTATAGGCTTCGAAATCGAATCCGCTCAGGACGGACGAGCCGAAATAGGTCAGCGCCCCGGTGCCGGCGATCCAGGCCAGCAACCGCCCGAGCGGATACCATTCCGTCTTGCCGTCGGCGCCGGTCCGCCCGAGCAGCGCGAGATAGCCGAGCCACCAGGCCGGGAGCGCGGTGGTCAGGAAATAGCCGAAGCCACCGAACAGAGTGCCATGCACGGCGGTGATCGCAACCGCACCGATCATGCCTGCGACAAGGCCGGAGCGGTGGTCGAAGGCGAGGGTGACGATGATTACCGGGATGGGGGCGAGCAGCACCAGCGCCACGGCCAGCCCGGTGCCGACACCGATCAGGGAAATCAGTATCGCCGAAGCCAACCCGGCCAGAACGCCTGGTGCAATATAGCTCGTCATCCGCTGTCCCGCGCTCTTGCGTGGTTAGAGGCGCCAATCGCGCCCCAACTTGCCCTGCGGCTCGACGGAGCCGGTGGCCGAAAAACGGCGGGCCGTCCTGGGACGGTCCGCCCGGGTTCGTCAGATCGTGATCTTTACTTGATCACGAAGGGCAGAAGCCCCAGCAGGCGCGCGCGCTTGATCGCCTTGGACAGCTCGCGCTGCTTCTTGGCGGAGACCGCCGTGATGCGCGAGGGCACGATCTTGCCGCGTTCGGAGATGTAGCGCGAAAGCAGCTTCACGTCCTTGTAGTCGATCGCCGGAGCATTGGCGCCGGAGAACGGGCAGGTCTTGCGACGGCGGAAGAAGGGGCGACGGGCGCCAGCATTACCGAGTGCCATGGATCAACCCTCCCGGCTGGTTTCTTCGGGGCGACGACGCTCGCCGCGATCAGGGCGGTCACCACGATCAGGGCGGTCGCCGCGGTCAGGGCGGTCGCCGCGATCACGGCGGTCGTCGCGGTCACGCTTCTGCACCATGGCGGAGGGCTCGGGGTCGAGCGCTTCGACCTTGATGGTCATGAAGCGCAGGATGTCCTCGTTGATGCCCATCTGCCGCTCCATCTCCTTCACCGCCGCCGGGGGGGCGTCGAGATTGAGCAGGGTAAAATGCGCCTTGCGGTTCTTCTTGATGCGGTAGGCGAGCGTCTTCAGGCCCCAGCCCTCGACCTTCTCGACCTTGCCGCCATTGGTCTCGATGACACCCTTGAACGTGTCCACGAGAGCTTCCACCTGCTGCGACGAGATATCCTGTCGCGCAAGGAAGACGTGCTCATAAAGAGGCATATTCGGCCTTTCCAACTGCGTTTCATCGAACGTGACCCGGCGCCAAGCCCTTCGAGCCTGCCAAGGCCCGAGCGGTTGATCGAAGGCGGAGACACAGGATGCCGGACCGCGAGAGCCCTGCGCGCAGACGCGCGCCATCCGTTCAGCCCCCGGCCGGAGACGACGTTGCAGGGGCGATACAGCCTTTTCCGAGCGATTGCAAGCGCGATGAAGAGTTTGCCGTCGGGCTGGGCAGCGGTGTGGGGGTGAAATGATACAGGAACTTTTGGTTGCTGTTTCGTTCGAATGCCGATAGGAAATCCGGGTGCCTCGAATCTGTCGAACTTGCAGGAGAGGAGGGCGAAATGAATTCCGAGGATGGTGTGACGCATGTCACGCCCGCCGACGGCAACGTGTTTGCCGATCTCGGCTTTGATGAGCAGGAAGCACGGGATCTGCAAGCCCGGTCCCGGGCGATCATCGAGGAGAAGCTGGCCATCAAGATTTCGCTGATGGAAGAGCTTCACGCCTGGAAAAAGCGCGAAAAACTGAACCAGGCGGAAGCGGCTGTCATTCTGGGCATTTCGCGGCCTCGTGTGTCGGACGTCATGCGCAAGAAGACACAGAACTTTACCATTGATGCCTTGGCGGACATGATCATGCGGACTGGCCGGAAGGTGCATGTCTCGATTGGATCATGACCCGGACGCGCCGGATCGGTGAGCCCCCGTCAAACCTGCGCCCTGCAGCGCGGGCGCTGTGTTGGAGCATGGGCCTTCCGGCGCATCGTCATGCGTGCCGGATCGTGCGATCACGGGGCATCTCGCGGCGCCGCATCTTGCAACGCGGCACGGGGCACTCTATTTGCCGTTCACCAAGCCGCATCGGCGCGCGGGCCATCCTGCGCACAGGAAGATGTGGGTAACCCCGGGTGTCCGGCGCGGTTCAGGCGCTTTCATCACCCTTTCTTAGCCGAATCAGCTTAGCGTTTTCGCTTTACGGCTTCGGCTTACGGATTCGCATGGTGTTCTCGACAGACGATACCGCATACCGCATCGCTGCGCTTGCCGATCCCCTGCGCGAGGCTGCGCGGGAAGCCGGTGCGATCGCGCAGGGCTATTTCCGGCCCGGTGAGAAGACGAGCGCGCGGATCTGGTCGAAGGATGGCGGCTCGCCCGTCACCGAGGCTGACGTCTCCGTCGATGCCTTCCTCAAGATCCGGCTCTCGCAGCTTCTGCCGGAAGCCGCCTGGCTCTCGGAGGAGACGGCGGATAACGACCGGCGCATCGGTGCGCGCCTCGTCTGGATCGTCGATCCGATCGACGGAACCCGCGCCTTCCTCTCCGGCCATCGGGACTGGTCCGTCGCCATCGCGCTGCTGCTGGATGATGCGCCCGTTCTCGGCGTGGTGCACGCGCCCGCGCTCGACACGCTGTACGAGGCGCAGGCCGGCGCGGGTGCGCGTGCCAATGGCGCTGCGATCACCGTTTCATCAACAGCCGATCTGCGCCGGGCCGGCATATCCGGGCCGCAGCCCATGATCGATGCGATGATCCGGCGGGTCGGCGGCATGACGCCGCTGGCCAAGGTCCCCTCGCTCGCATTGCGGCTGGCACGTGTCGCGGCGGGTGATATTGACGTGGCACTGGTGTCGCGCAATGCCCGCGACTGGGATCTCGCCGCCGCCGATCTCATCCTGCGCGAGGCGGGCGGATGCGTCTCCGACATGAGCGGCACCGATCCGCGCTACAATGCGGAAAATCCCGTCCATGGCGCGTTGGTTGCCGCCTCATCGATCTTGCATCCGCGGCTGATTGAGGCCATGACGGGGGCCGCTGAACAGAGCCGCGCGGTCTGACCGGTCGCGGCGAACACAATCGCGGGCCGCCCGGCCCGGAAATGCGTGGATCGACCCATGAGCGAAGTCACGACGACCAAGAAACAACTGCTTCATCTCGTCTTCGGCGGTGAACTGACCGGCGTCGAGGAGGTGCAGTTCCACAATCTGGATGAGCTCGACATCGTCGGCATCTATCCCGATTACGCCAGTGCCTATGCCGTGTGGAAGGCGAAGGCGCAATCGACCGTCGACAATGCGCAGATGCGTTATTTCATCGTGCATCTGCATCGCCTGCTCGATCCGCCGCAGCCCTGAGCGGAGCAGCGGCGACGATGTCTTTATTGAAACGGATCGGACGCTCACGCCCGGTACAGGAGGCGGCGGGGTTTCTGCTTGCGGCCTATCTGGGGCTGGTGCGGCGCACGAACCGTTTCGTCGTCGAGCCGGCTGACGCCTATGATCGCATCGGCCCGCACATGCCCGTCATTGCCGCGATGTGGCACGGCCAGCATTTCATGATCCACTTTGCCAAGCGCCGGCAGGACCCCGCAGCGAGCCTCGTCTCGCGCTCCGGCGACGGTGAATTCAACGCCATTGCATTGCGGCATCTGGGCGTGCGCGCCATACGCGGCTCGGGTGATCGCGGGCGCGGCAGGCTGCGCGAGAAAGGTGGCGCGCAGGCGCTGCGGGCGATGCTCAAGGCGCTGGAAGCGGGTGAGATGGTGGTGATGACGGCGGATGTGCCGAAAGTCGCGCGCCGCGCCGGGGAGGGGATCGTCACCCTCGCGCGCCTCTCGGGCCGTCCGATCGTGCCGGTGGCGGTGGTCACCAGCAGACGGCATGATTTCGACAGCTGGGACAAGGCCTCGATCGGCCTGCCCTTCGGTCGCGGCGCAATGGTGCTGGGCGATCCGATCATGGTGCCGCGCGATCTCGATGCCGAGGCTGTCGAGGCCTTGCGCAGTCAGGTCGAGACGGGGCTCGACGCCGTTCACGAGCGTGCCTATGCGCTTGTCGGTGCGCGCGATCCGGGCGCTGGCCTGCGCGCTGCGGGCGATGCTGCGGCGTCCCGGCGCGCGACGGGGGCGTCGTGATGGCACCCCATTCCACGCCCCGTTTCCCCTTGTTGCTGCGGCTTTATCATTACGGCCTGGCCGCGCTCGAACCCGCCGCAGCCGGTGTGCTGCTCTCGCGTCGGCGCAAGGGCAAGGAAGATCCGCAGCGCATGCGTGAGCGGCGCGGTCTTGCCGGGCGGGAGCGGCCCGAGGGGCATCTGGCCTGGCTGCACGGGGCCAGTATCGGCGAGACCATGGCGATCCTGCCCGTGATCGAACGCCTCACCCGGCGCGGCGTGACCGTCCTCGTCACCTCCGGCACGCGCACCTCGGCGGAGATCATCGCCAAGCGCCTGCCGCCCGGCGCCATCCATCAATTCGTTCCCATAGACGTGCCGCGCTACATGCGTCGCTTCCTCGCCCATTGGCGGCCCGATATCGCTCTCTTCGCCGAATCGGAGATCTGGCCGAATGCCATCCTCGCCCTCGAGCAGCGGAATGTGCCGCTGATCCTGATCAACGGACGGCTCTCCGAGCGCTCGTTTCAGCGCTGGTCGCGGGTGCCGCGCCTCGCCGAGGCGCTGTTGTCGCGATTCTCGCTCTGCCTCGCCCAGGCAAAGCCCGATGCCGAGCGGCTTCAGCGGCTGGGTGCGCCGCGTGTGGGTGTCGCGGGCAATCTGAAATTCGATTCGCCGCCACCGCCGGCGGATCCGCGTATCGTCGAAGCCTTGCAGGGGATGATCGCCGGGCGCCCTGTCTGGGTCGCGGCCAGCACCCATCCGGGCGAAGAGGAAATGGTGGTCGCGATCCATCGGGCGCTGGCGCGCAAATATCCCAAACTCATCACCATCATCGCCCCGCGTCACCCGCATCGCGGCGAGACCATCGCCGAAATAGCCCGCGATTCGGCGCTCAATCCCGCCCGCCGTGCTCTGGGTGAGCAGCCCGAGCGGGAGGTCGATTTCTATATCGCCGATACGGTCGGCGAACTCGGTCTGTTCTACCGGCTGACGCCGCTGGTATTCGTGGGCGGGTCGCTGATCCCCCATGGCGGGCAGAATCCGATCGAACCGGCCAAGCTCGGCACCGCCATCCTGCATGGGCCGCATGTGCATAATTTCGACGAGGTCTATACCGCGCTCGACGGGTCCGGTGGGGCGCTGCCGGTTGCCGATGCGCGGGCGCTCGCTGCGGCGCTCGAGGATCTGATCGCGGATACGGCGCTGACGCGCGAGATGGCCCGCGCCGGTTACGAATCGGTACAATCCCTCGGCGGTGCGCTCGATCGTACGCTGCGTGCCGTCGAGCCCTTCATTCTGGATGTGAAGATGGAGCAGCGCTGATGCGCGCCCCGGCCTTCTGGCAACGGGTTCCGCCATCACCGATCGCCCGGACGCTGAAACCGCTCGCCGCGTTCTATGGATGCGTTGCCGGCTGGCGCATGGGGCGCGTTCTGGAGCGCGCGGCGCTTCCGGTGATCTGTATCGGCAATTTCACCGTGGGCGGGACAGGCAAGACGCCACTTGCTCTCGCCATCGCCTCCCTGCTCGCGCGGGAGGGGGAACGCCCGTGCTTTCTCACGCGCGGCCATGGCGGGAAGCTGCGCGGGCCGGTCGTGATCGATCCTGCGATTCATGACCATCGCGAGGCGGGAGACGAGCCGCTTTTGCTGGCACGCACGGCGCGCGTCATCGTCTCGGGAGACCGCCCCGCCGGAGCCAATCTCGCCGGTCAGACCGGGGCCACCGCCATCGTCATGGATGACGGTTTCCAGAACCCGGCTCTCGACAAGGATCTCTCGCTGCTCCTCGTCGACGGGGCTGTCGGCCTGATGAACGGGCTATGCCTTCCCGCCGGCCCCCTGCGCGCGCCGCTCGCGCGGCAATGGGAGCATGCGGATGCGCTGGTCGTGATGGGGGAGGGCGCGCCGGGGGAGGCGCTCGCCGAGGAGGCGCACGCACGCGGATTGCCGGTTTTCGACGCGACACTTTTGCCCGATCCGCAGGTGCTGGAGCAGCTGCGCGGCGGCCGTTATCTCGCCTTTGCCGGGATCGGGCGTCCTGCGAAATTCTTTGAAACGCTCACACGGGCGGGGCTGGAGGTGGCCGAGAGCCGCGCCTTTCCCGATCACCATCCCTATCGTGAGCAGGAGATCGCCGCGTTGCGTGCGCGGGCGCAGAGTGCCGGCCTCAGGCTGATCACCACCGAGAAGGATGCGGTGCGGCTGGGTCTTGCGGATGATATCACGGTGCTGCCCGTCACGGCGCAGATCAGCAACGTGAAGGCGCTGGCATCCCTGCTGCGACGGGCCCTGCGCGCGCCCTGATCGTCAGCGCACGGCTGCGGCTGCGTCCTCGCCCGGACCATCAAGGGTTCCGACCGGGGTTTTCGCCGCATTGACCTGCTCGCGAAATCCTTCAACCTGGCTGGGCATGATCGGGCCGATATGCTTGTAGCGGATGATGCCGTTGGCATCGACGATGAAGGTCTCCGGCACGCCGTAGACGCCCCATTCGATCGCCGAGCGTCCGCTTTCGTCCACGCCGACCCTGTCGAACGGATTGCCCAGCGCGCCGAGAAAGCGCCGCGCGTTCTCCGGGCGATCCTTGTAATTGATGCCGAGCACCCGGACTTCCGGATCATCGGCCAGATCCATCAGCACGGGATGCTCGTCGCGGCAGGGCGCGCACCAGGAAGCCCAGACATTGACGATGTTCACCCGCGCCTCCGCATCGGTGGGCAGCGGCAGATCCTCGCGCGCGAAGCCGGCCACGGGTTCGCCGGCGCGGCGCAGGTTCTCCAGAGGTGCGAGCGCGAAATCCGGCGCCGGACGGTTGAGCATGACGGAGGGGACGCGCGAAGGGTCTTCGCCGAACAGGCGCACAAAGAAGACGCCGGACACACCCAGCAGGATCACGACGGGCAGGATATGGATGAAGCGGATGCGCGGTTTCGCGGGGCGTGCCTTCGCCGCTTCCCCGTCACCGGATGCCTTCTTGTTGCGCTCGTCGCTCATCGGCGGGAACTCCGTTTCGGCTGACGCGTCTCGAGCTCGGCCAGAGCGCGTTTCTGCAGGCGCTGATCGATCACGAGATAGAGCCCCAGTCCGCCGATGATCGCGACGAAGGCGGCGTAGGAGGCGATGATGAAGGGGGCGTACTGATCGAACATGGTGATCTGGCCAGGGCCTCAGGCTGCGACGCGGCTGTCGAGCCGCTCGGCTTCGAGAATGTTGAGTGTGCGGATGCGCCGGCGCATCAGCTCGGTGCGCATGGCATAAGCGTGCATGGTGATGGCCAGGAGCGCGAAGGCGACGCCCATCATGAGCAGCGGATAGAGCATGGCCGGATAGATCGTCGGCCCGTCGAGGCGGAAGACGGAAGCCGGCTGGTGCAGGGTGTTCCACCAATCGACCGAGAAGCGGATGATCGGCAGGTTGAGCGCGCCGACCAGTGTGAGGATCGCCACCGCCCGCGCGGCGCGGCCCGGATCATCGATGGCGCGCCAGAGCGCCATGATTCCGGCATAGACGAGGAAGAGCACGAGCACCGAAGTCAGCCGGGCATCCCAGACCCAGTAGGTGCCCCACATCGGCTTGCCCCACAGCGCTCCGGTGATCAGGCAGACCAATGTGAAGGCGGCGCCGATCGGGGCGGCGGCCTTCTGCGAGACATCGGCCAGGGGATGGCGCCAGACGAGCGTGCCGATCGCCGAGATACTCATCATCGTATAGAGGAACAGCGCCATCCAGGCCGAGGGCACGTGGATATACATGATGCGGATGGTCTCGCCCTGCTGGTAATCGGGCGGGGCCATGAAGAAGCTCATATACATCCCGGTGGCGAAGACGAGCACGGTCGCGCCGGCGAACCATGGCAGCAGCCGGCCCGACCAGCGCATGAAGAAACCGGGATTGGCGAGTTTCGTCCACATGATGCGCTACCCTCAGAATGCGCTACCCATAGACGCGTGCGCGCCGTGCTGCAATCCAAACCGGAACGGTTACGAGGTCGCACGCGACCTGTGCATGCGATTTGCCGCCGACGATTGCGCGCGCATGCGGCTTTTTTTCGGCGCCGGGCTCTGCTAAGAGCCTGCGCAAGCCGCTGACGCGTCGCGCGTCGGCTCGTCGTCGCTCTTGTGATCGAACGGTTCCGGATATGCAAGCTTTCACGGTTCTCACCGGCGTCGCGGCGCCGCTTCGGGTGATCAATATCGACACCGACATGATCATTCCCAAGCAGTATCTGAAGACGATCAAGCGCACGGGCCTTGGCAAGGGATTGTTCGCGGAAGCCCGCTTCAACCCGGATGGCAGTGAAATTCCCGATTTCGTGCTCAACCAGCCGGCTTATCGCGATGCGCAGATCCTCGTTGCGGGCGACAATTTCGGCTGCGGCTCCTCGCGTGAGCACGCGCCCTGGGCGCTGCTCGATTTCGGCATCCGCTGCGTGATTTCCACGAGCTTCGCCGACATCTTTTACAACAATTGCTTCAAGAACGGCATCCTGCCCATCGTGGTGAAGCCTGAAGAGCTGGAAATGCTCTTCGAGGATGCTGAGCGCGGCAGCAACGCCACGCTCACGGTGGACCTCGAATCGCAGGAGATTCGCGGCCCTGACGGCGGCGTCATCCGTTTCGAAATCGACCCGTTCCGCAAGCACTGCCTGCTCAACGGACTCGACGATATCGGTCTGACGCTGGAGAAGGGTGCGGCGATCGACGCCTACGAGAACAGGCTCGCCGAACGCCCCTGGCTGTGAGCCGGAGCACAGGCGGGGCCGCTCGGGCGCATTCCGAGCTGATTAGGGGAATCGCATTTGAGAATTTTGTGTGGCGTGTTGGGATAAAATGGATTCTTGNGGGGCTTTCATGCATTGGGAGCCTTCGATGTCAGGATCGTGGTTTGAAGCGGCTTTTTCGGCTCTGCCGGACCCGCGAACCGGAA